>OCAH01000007.1_pt1 | contig 181918 bp, 175 predicted proteins | sample 1477131 | NCBI WGS metagenome assembly OCAH01 (sample SAMEA2580291, study PRJEB22360) | human gut metagenome | biome: human gut; feature: human-associated habitat; material: faeces | place: Denmark | collected 2008/2010
AATCAGGGATTTAGAATAAACCGAAATAAAAGGTTCAATTCCTGGTGGCACCACTGAAAATCAAAGGGTTACTCATATGAGTAACCCTTCTTTATTTTTACCTCTCTGCGATATAAACTCCACTAATAATGGCTAAAGCGCCAATACCAGAAGCTATCGTAATAGTTTCTGATAGAAAAATCGCAGAAGTTATCAAGGTGACCAGAGGGACAATGTAAATATAATTGGCTGTTTTTGATGCTCCGAGGGCTCTGACTGCCGTATTCCACATGATATAACAAAGCATTGAGGCGATGACACCCAGAAATAATATATTTAAATATACGACTGGCAGTTTCAATAACTCTAGTTTGATATTTAAAGGGTAGATCGCAAAATAGAAGAAAAGAGAAAGTATCCCATAAAAAAATACTTTTCGTGTAATAAACAAGGTGGGATAAGAACGACTCAAACGCTTTAGGATAAGGCAGTAAAAAGCCCACATCGTAGCGGCAACTAAAGTGAGAAAATCACCAAGTGGATTTACTTTTAAAAGAACACTGCCGTTGAAAACAACTAATCCGACTCCAAATAAGGCAACTAAAGATCCATATAACAGTCCTTTCCTAAGAGATTCTTTATAAAATAGGTGAGACAATATCGTTGTAATGATCGGTGCTGTACAGATCAATAATGAAACGTTGGAAGCCAATGTGATGCCCAGTGCCGTATTCTCCGCTATGAAGTATAGGGAACCACCACATAATCCAGACAAGAACAATAAGAATTCATCTTTTACGCAATTAGCCCACAACCGTCGATGCGCTATAGTCAAAATACAAAAATACGCAAGCACGAAACGGTATAACAATATCTCAACCGGTGATAATCCTGTATTAATCAGTATTTTTGTGGAGACAAACGTTGTTCCCCATATAATGACTGTCAATATGGCGATACTATGATACAGAAGATCTTTACTTTTAAACATAATTGTGTTAGAATTAGATTTTTATTTGCTGCAAAGTTATTTAAAGAAGATTGTTTTCCTATACGTCAAGCTTAAATACGATAATTTTCCTATTTTTGTCCTGTTTTGCATTCTATAATTCTAATTCGGGGATATTAAATCAAATAAAACAGGAAAAAAAACTATGGCACTACTTGATGAGACAGATATTGAAATTCTTCATTCTTTGCAAAAGGACGCGAAGATCAATGCAAAAGAGCTTTCTGAGAAACTTCATATCTCCAAGACTCCTATTTACGAACGAATCAAACGTTTAGAAAACGAAGGATATATAAAAGGATATGTGGCATTGGTCGACAATAAAAAAATAGGATTACCCTTGATCATTTTCTGTAATGTATCTTTAGCTGTACACGATGATGAGCATATCGAACGCTTCAAAGAAGAAATACGGAATATCGATGAAATAATGGAATGTTACTCGACGGGAGGTATTTATGATTTCTTTGTCAAAGTGGTTCTTAAGGATTTAGATGCCTATAATCAATTTGTGTTCGAGAAATTAACCAAGGTTCATGGCATCGTGAAGATGCAAAGCTCTTTTGTGCTTAATGAAATCAAGCATACTACAGTTTTGAATATACCCAAAAATAGTTGATTGAAGCTTAATGTCGCAGTATTAATATGAAATGTCTCTTTTTTACTATAGAATTGATTAGGGGTTATTTACCTTTGCCCCGATAAATTAAATTCTATAAGATGCAGTCATTTAAAATAATAAAGCCTATTCATATATTAACTCCTTATGTGAGATATTATTGGATACTGGAAGATGGCGCGGATGTTTCTGTATCTGAACGGACTTTACCAACGGGCTGCATACAATTAGTATTTCATAGGGGTAAAAGGCTTTTATTAGTAGGAAAAAAAGAATCGCAGCCTCAAGCGTTCATCTGTGGGCAATGCCTCAACTTTTCAGATGTGATGTCAGCCGGAAAGATTGAAATGATCACGGTTGTTTTTCAGCCGTACGCGGCAAGAGCCATCCTTCAACTTCCCCTTAAGTTCTTTTATGGAGAACTTATAGCGGTGGATGCTATAGAAGATTTGGAATTATCAATATTATCCAGAAAAGTGATAGAGGCTGATGATCATGAAACTTGCATCCGCTTGATCGAGCAGTTTTTGATTCACCGTCTTTATAGGTTTGAAGGCTATGAATATAACTTAAAGCGAATATCCGCAGTCCTCCATCAAATAAATGAACAAGCGAAAACTAATATTTCTGAGTTATCTGAAACCGCATGCCTAAGTTCTAAACAGTTCAACCGCATTTTCTTAGATTATGTAGGAGCTACGCCCAAAGAGTTTCTTCGTATCGTTAGGATGCAACGGGCTTTATTTAAGGTACAACAGAATCCATCCATTTCATTCGCTCAATTAGCTTATGAATGTGGGTTTTCAGATCAGTCACATATGATAAAAGAGTTTAAGCTGTTTTCCGGCTATACACCCACGGAGTATCTTTCCTTATGCGCTCCTTATTCTGATTATTTCTCGGAGTGATCAAGATGTCCTTTTTCTTCTATCCTATAGATACGATACGCTCTACTTTTGTGATGTCTTCGCGAGGACATTAACAGTAACTATAAAAAGAAAACAAAATGAACAATTTAATTGCTTTTTTCGAGATTCCAACTGTAGACTTTTATCGAGCGATCAATTTCTATGAAACTATTTTGGGGTTAAAACTATCGGTTTTCGAGTGTGAGACAGAGAAGATGGCTTGTTTTATCGAGCAAGGAGAAGTGGTTGGGGCTTTGTTCTACGCTCCTAGTTATCAACCTTCGCCGGATGGTATCTTAATCCATTTTAATAGCCAAGATATCGAGGACACTTTATCTAAAGTATTGGATAAAGGGGGTAAAATTATTATACCCAAGACAAAGATTGAAGCGGAAAATAAAGGATACTTCGCCGTTTTAGAAGATAGCGAAGGAAATCATGTCGGTATCTACGAAAAATAAGTATCTTCGGCCAAGATATCCCTACAATATATAATATGAAAGAAAATAAGTATGATGATGAACGCTTTTTCGGTCAATACAGTCAGATGTCTCGCTCTGTACAAGGGCTGAGAGGAGCAGGAGAATGGCATGAGCTAAAGAAGATGTTGCCTGATTTTAACGGAAAGCGTGTATTGGATTTAGGGTGTGGTTTTGGCTGGCATTGTCGATATGCCATAGAGCGAGGGGCGACCTTCGCTTTAGGCATTGACCTTTCCGGGAAGATGTTAGACAAGGCACGGGAGATAAATTCCTCCCCGTTGATCGAATATAAAAGAATAGCAATCGAGGATTTTGATTTTGCTCCAAATTCTTTTGACATCGTGATCAGCTCCTTGACATTCCATTATCTCGAGTCGTTCGATACGGTTTGTACAGAGGTATATAAATGTTTAACGCAAGAGGGTGTCTTTGTCTTCTCTGTGGAACATCCCGTTTTTACTGCTTATGGCAATCAAGATTGGATTTACGATTCGGAAGGGAAACCTGCGCATTGGCCGGTGGATCATTATTTTCAAGAGGGAATCCGGCATGCTCATTTTTTGGGAGAGGATGTAACCAAATATCATAAGACACTTACGACTTACGTGAACGGATTGATCAAGGCGGGTTTCTGTATCACCTATCTGGTGGAGCCTCAACCGGACGAATCGATGCTGGATACGGTTCCCGAGATGCGAGACGAACTTCGCCGTCCAATGATGTTGCTTATCGCCGCTCGAAAGAATTAAAAAAAAGCGTATCTTTGTGGCTGAAAAGATGTCTTTTCCGTGTGCTTGCTAAACCACGTATTAAAAACAAGAAAGATATGAAACAACAAGATGCCGCTTTGGTATGCTTCTCGGGTGGACAAGATTCCACGACTTGCCTTTTCTGGGCGAAGAAGCATTTTTCACGTGTAGAGGCCGTATGCTTCACATACGGACAGAAACATTCCTTGGAAATAGAGGTCGCTCGAAAGATCGCTGCGGATGCGGACGTACCTTTTCAGTTATTGGACGTATCGCTTATCAGCCAGTTAGATCCCAATTGCTCGCTTACGAATGCGAGCATAGAGATGGATCAAGAGAAGCCGGAGGATAGCTATCCGAATACGTTTGTGCCCGGCCGTAATATGGTATTCCTTACTTTCGCCGCTATCTTAGCCCGTGGTAAGGGGATTTATCATTTGGTAACGGGTGTCTCCGAGGCTGATTATAGTGGTTATCCGGATTGCCGGGATACGTTCGTGCGTTCTCTTAACGTAACATTAAATCTGGCGATGGATGAGCAATTCGTAATTCATACCCCGCTTATGGACCGGGATAAGAGCGAAGTCTGGGAATTGTCGGACGAACTGGGCGTCTTTGATCTAGTACGTACGCAGACGCTGACTTGCTATAACGGTGTTATGGCTGAGGGATGTGGGCATTGTCCGGCTTGCAAACTTCGTAAGGACGGATTGGAGAAATACCTGAAAAGGAAAGAAGAGAATCAAAAGTAAATGAAAGAAATGGACGAGAGAAAACAAGAAGGAGAGTTGCATTTATTAGGTGGCTCTACCGTATATAAACAGGATTACGCTCCGGAGGTATTGGAGGCATTTACGAACAAGCATCAAGGAAATGATTATTGGGTACGGTTTAATTGCCCGGAATTCACCAGTCTCTGCCCGATTACTGGACAACCGGATTTCGCTACGATTCATATCGATTATATCCCCGACGTGAAAATGGTAGAGAGCAAGAGCTTGAAGCTTTACTTATTCAGCTTCCGCAACCATGGGGCGTTTCATGAGGATTGCGTGAATATTATCATGAAGGACTTGATAAAATTAATGGATCCGAAATATATCGAAATTACTGGTATATTCACACCGAGAGGCGGTATAAGTATTTATCCGTATTGCAATTACGGTCGTCCGAACACCAAGTTTGAGCAGTTGGCCGAGAAAAGATTATTTGATCATAATCAATAAGATTTCTGACAAATCGTTATCAGTCTCGGCAAAAAACGGTATATTTGCAGCAAGAAATGTTAACTAACTAATAAATCATTTTAGACCATGAACAAAAGATTGCTTACAGTTGCGGCTTTCGCTTTAGCGGGTTGCGTTACCGTTGTCGCTCAAGACAAGAAAAAAGAGTTCAAGATGCCTACAGGTTATGCGGGTATCACGCATGAGATGTCCGAGTTTTACGAACCTGTTCCGCCGGTAGTCACTCCGGGTACAGATTTAAAAGGTGGAGGTTTCACGGCTCCTTCCGACGCTATCGTTTTGTTTGACGGCAAGGATCTTTCCGCTTGGGAGAGCGTAAAGGGCGGTGCTGCCGAATGGGATGTGCATGATGGTGTATTTACCGTAAACAAGAAGAAGGGTGATATCCAGACCAAACAGAAATTCAACGATTTCCAGATGCATATCGAATGGCAAGTCCCGACGAATATCACTGGAGAGAGCCAGTCGAGAGGCAACAGCGGTATTTTCCTACAAGGGATGTATGAGGTTCAAGTGTTAGACTGCTACAATAACCCGACTTACGTGAACGGCCAGACGGGTAGTATCTACAAACAATCCATTCCTTTGGCCAACGCCATGCGTAAACCGGGTGAATGGAACGTGTACGATATCATTTATACCGCCCCCACTTTCAAGGAAGATGGTTCTTATCGCACGCATCCAACCGTAACGGTTATCCAGAACGGCGTGGTTTTGCAGAACCATACGACGATATTGGGTACGACAGAGTGGATCGGTTTCCCACAAGTGAAGAAACATGGCGCAGGCCCTATCATCCTGCAGAGCCATGGCGATCCTAGCGAGCCGATCAGCTTCCGTAATATCTGGATTCGTGAGCTATAGGAGAAACGTATTGATTGTAATAAGAAGGGATGGACTTGATATTAAGTTCATCCCTTTTTCGTTAAATAACAGGCTGGTTTTATATGAGAGAAACATTTTTTTCTATAGCACGAAATTTTAGTTTTCCTTAGATGAAACAAAAGTTTTCCAATGGAGAAACTCTAGTTTCCTGCTGAAAAAACTTTAGTTTTTCGATAATGAAATTAACAAAAACTGTAATTGGCTGATTAATAGCAATTATACTATTATCTCTTCTCCGGCATATATTTCCAAAAACGAGCCGGCATATGTTGGCGATGAAGCCGTGGGTTTAAACGCTCCTTGATAGCGATAGACTTAAAATACTCCTTCCACATACTTTGAAAAAGCTTCTCATCCTTATCCATGATATCCTCACTGAGCAATCCGGTCAATAAATGTGAATCTTTTTCTTCGAAACGGACTTCTATCGTATCGTTAAGATCATAATAATATCCATACTCTCTTTTTAAGTCGTAAATGAGCCATTGCTGATCAGCGAAACGGTCTTGCGCATAAGGTAATACCAAAGGTAATACGTTATATATAGGTGCGATGGCAGCAAAGTAAGTTCCATCCGCCGCTTTTTGGAAACGAAAGAATTGCATCACTCGCAAGCGTTCGTTGTTTACTTTCTTCCAGATCTTGGCCGTTTCCAATATGTCCGGGTCACCAAGATTGAACTCAATCGTGGCTGGAGCGTCGATCGCTTTGCGGATATATCTGAATAACAACAGGTCTACTTCCGGTAATTCCGACAACCAAGTTACCGTCAACCCGGAAAGAGAAGACTTGGAGATTTTCTTCTCAAGCCCTTTCCATACCCGTTCTGCTTTCCGGTCGTCCGTATAAATCCGGATCGCCTCATCATAGAACAATGGAAATGGCTCACCCTCGGTTACTAACAAATCCGGAAAAGTTCGACGGGAATAGGCATCGAATACAGCGGTAAGCAATCCCTCAAAAGTCTTGTCGTAAACAAATATAATCATTATCAATCCTTCTTATAAAACAGGCGTTAATCTATAAAAGGCAGTATAAGCTGCCGATCGTCTACTTTCTTTCCGCTCTTTCTCGTCAATAGTTGCCGGACGGTTTCAGGGCTGACCTCATTCACGGTCTGCGTCGGGAGTTCCCGGCAAGTAATAAAATAGCTAGCCTTTTTCATGACCACTCCTATTTTCTTCAACTGCTCTGAACCGAGATTTGCGTAACGCCGGGAAACGATTATGATCTTTGCCGATTTCACGCCAATTCCCGGAACCCGAAGAAGCATCTCGTAATCCGCTTTATTGATATCTACCGGGAAGACCTCCGGATGCCGCAGGGCCCAAGCCAACTTCGGGTCCACGTCTAGATCCAGATCCGGATATGCGTCATTGACAATCTCATCTACCTTGAATTGATAAAAACGCAATAACCAATCCGCTTGATATAAACGATTCTCACGGACCAGCGGAGGCGTGGTAAGTGCCGGAAGACGGTTATCATACGCATTTACCGGAATGAATCCCGAATAGTAAACACGCTTCATCGTAGGTCTCTGATATAAGGCCGATGATAGACGAAGTATATCCTTGTCGGTATCCGCCGTAGCGCCAACGATCATCTGCGTGCTTTGCCCGGCGGGAGCGAATCGCGGGGCATACCGGAAACGCTTGCGTTCCTCGGCACTTTGTAATACACCTTGTTGGATATAACGCATAGGGGCAAATACGCTTTTAAAATCCTTTTCCGGAGCTAGAGTCCGCAAGCTCGCCTCATTCGGGATCTCTATATTCACGCTTAAACGATCGGCGTAAAGCCCAGCCTCATTTACCAATTCTTGGCTGGCTCCGGGGATACTCTTCATATGTATGTATCCATTGAAGTGATGCACGAGGCGCAAATCCTTGATGGCTCTCACCAACCGTTCCATCGTATAATCTGGGTTTCGAACCACGCCGGAGCTTAAAAACAATCCTTCAATGTAATTACGTCGGTAAAACTCGATCGTGAGATTCACCAACTCGGTAACGGAAAGCGTAGCTCTCGGTAAATCATTACTTCGCCGGTTGATGCAGTAGGCGCAATCATACATACAATAATTCGTCAGCATGATCTTTAAAAGCGAGATACACCGTCCGTCCTCAGCGAAACTATGGCAAATACCCCATCCCGCGGCACTTCCTATAGCCCCGCTCTTATGCGAACGGGAGGTTCCGCTGGAAGCGCAGGATACGTCATATTTTGCCGACTCGGCCAAGATTTTCAATTTCTCGAGCACTTTCTCGTCCATAATTTCACCGATATGTTTCGTACAAAGATAATGATCTCATGGGAAAAAGTCCCTCGCCGCTCCGGTTTTTGAAAGGATTCTTCTTTCAGGTCAACGCTTTTCCCGTGAATAAACCTATATTTGCGGAATGCTTAGAACATTCAAATCATAGCGAATATGCCTACATATAATCTTTATATCAAGGAAGAAGAACTTAAAAACAAAGTTGCTCACGACTACTTTCCCGATTACGACTGCACGCAAATCATAGGGAACATCGATATTTGCATAGCTATACCACAGGAGGAAGACGAGCTAGCGTTCGAGACCGAGTCCTTGTTGTGGGCGGAGGCCAAGAACGGCAACAAGAAAGACATCTATGAGTCATTCGTACAGCTCATCCTGACCATAGGAAAGGCACGCACGTTCGATGATTACCTGCCCCCGAAATTCATCGGCGCTTTCGACGCCGAGAAAATCGCTTTCCTGCCCTACAACAACATCATCGACATATTCTACCAGAACGACTTCAACTGGAACGTTACCCCGAGCGACCACGACACGAAGGAGTTCCGGCAATTGTACGAAAAAGTCAGAGGCGACATCGAGCGAGGGATGCTGCCGTTCCGCTTCGGCGCAGACGACAAGGAACTCCGCTCTTTCATCAAGAAGAATTTCCTCCTTGGGCGGAAAGGCGTGTCTGCCATACGCATCAACAAGAACAACTTCACGCATATCTACCAAAAGTGGCTTTCCGAGGTGAAGCCTACTATCGCCATAGACTGGGATATCGCCAAGAAAGAAGGGCTGATAGATGCGGATTTCTATCTGGCTGACATACTGAGTGAGCATGACATATCGCTGAGGGAGAAACTGTTCGTCTTGTTGCGAGAAGACCGTTATGTGTATAACATCCAGCGGAAAATGACCGGGGCGATGAGTTTCGAGTCGGTGGATTTCAACGACAACCAAGTGTCGCACACTCAATTCTGGAATCGCTATGACCGTCCGCCGCGCCGTGAGTATTGGGATTACATAGTCGCACGCCGCGACCTGCTCGTCCCACAAGACGTGCGCGAGCGCAAAGGTTCGTTCTTCACGCCGAAGCGATGGGTGGAGCTTTCACAGCAATACCTTGCGGCCGAGCTAGGTGAGGATTGGCAGGACGAGTATTACGTGTGGGATTGTGCCGCAGGTACGGGCAACTTGCTGAACGGGCTGACCAACAAATACAACCTGTGGGCCTCAACGCTCGATGCCCAAGACGTGAAAGCGATGCACGACCTGATCGGGGCGAATAAGCTGAACCTGCTGGAGAGGCACGTCTTCCAGTTCGATTTCCTAAACGACTCCTTCGACAAGCTGCCGAAGCCCCTGCGAGAGATCATCAACGATGAGGAAAGGCGGAAGAAGTTGGTAATCTACATCAACCCGCCGTATGCGGAAGCGGCGACAGTCAGACAAAAGACCGGAACGGGAACCAACAAGGCGAACGTAGCCCGAAATAATTCAGTTTACAGCAAATACAAGACATTAATGGGTGGGGCTGTTAACGAGTTGTTTGCCCAATTCTTTATCCGGATTTATAACGAAATCCCTTCTTCGGTGCTTGCAGAATTTTCAACTTTGAAAATTCTGCAAGCACCGAACTTCCGCGATTTCCGGAACATTTTCCGAGCGAAGCTTGGTCGGAATTTTTTAGTCCCGGCAGATACGTTTGACAACGTAAAAGGAAAGTTTCCCATTGGTTTCTTCATTTGGCATACGGATGAGAGGAAAAAGTTTTTGGATATAAATACTGATGTATATGACAGGCATGGACATTTTATGGGGCATAAGGGATTATACGCTCCGATAGAGAACCGTTTGCTCATGGATTGGCTGAAAACAAAGCATGACAAGAAATCCGCAAGGATAGCCTACCTGCGTATGTTGGGCTCTGATGTTCAGAACAACAATGGTGTCTTCTTGACAACAACTCCGTCAGAGAGCGATTTGAAGCAACGAAAAACCTGTGATGTCACGGCCGCAAACCTGTCCTCGATAACCGTATATTTTTCCGTGCGCCATTGTATTGAGTCCGAATGGGTCAACGACCGAGACCAGTATCAGTATCCTGAGGCAAGTTGGGAAGGAGATTTAGAATTCCAAAGCGACTGCCTTGTCTATACTCTTTTCCACGGGCAAAACCGCATTAGCGCTCTTAGCGGCCCGAACCATTGGCTTCCCTTCACCGAACAGGAAGTGGGCGCTCAAGAGAAATTCGCCAGCCATTTCATGACAGATTATATCAGCGGAAAAAATCGTCCCGCAACAGAAACCACCCCCGACCTTTTCAGCCAACCGCAGGAAGCGTCGAGGGCGAACGCCCCGCTCTCCTTCTCGCCCGAGGCCGCCGCCGTGATGAAGGCAGGACGGGAACTTTGGCAGTACTATCATGCGCAACCCGAGGCCGACCCCAACGCCGCATTTCACGACATCCGCCTGCATTTCCAAGGACGCAACGAGAAAGGAAAGATGAACAGTGGCAGCCTCGATGAGCATTATACCCGGCTTATCGCCGCTTTGCGGCAAAACCTCAAGCAGCTCGCCAAAAAAATAGAGCCGAAGGTGTACGAGCATGGCTTTCTGCTGAGATAGAGGTCGATGTCGCCGCGATCCGACTTCCCGCCGTCCGGAAAGGATCCGGATCGCCGCGATCTGGCCTTTTCCCTGACGGAAACAGCCTGTTTCGCCGCGATCTTTCAACTTTCCGGATGGAAACAAGCTATATTTCACGAAAAACAGCTACATTCACATCGTCGGCAAGGAATTTTGCCGCAAAACGATTATTTACCTATAAAATTTAATATAAATATGAAAGAAATCGGTGAAATTTACCTAGGCCGCATGAACAACGGCGCGCATTACCTCTACGTGAGCGATATCCTTGCTCGTGCCGAGGCCGATACGAACGTGAAAAGCAAGGCCGCCGCACAAGTCGCCGCACTGAGAACTTGCGCGGCGCGAGAAGATGCGGACTTGAAACTCTCGCGGAAAAGCCTGCTGACCGATGACATCGCCGAGGCAGACGCCAAACGCGATTCCCTCTACAGCGGCTACAAGAAGGCCGTGCAGGGATTCTTGAACCTTCCCGTCGAGGCGATGGCGCAAGCCGCGAAAGTATTGAACCAGCACTTGAAGGACTACGGCATCGATCCCAAGATGCAGCTCGACCGCGAGACGGGAATGCTCATCAACTTCATCGCGGACTTGGAGGAGAAGTACAAGACGGAAGTGGAGACGTTGTCGCTCACCCCGTTCGTTGCCAACCTGAAAGCGGCCAACGAGCAGGTGCGCACGCTGACCTCCAGCCGGACCGACGAGCGGACGGGTATCACGGTGGGCGCACTCAAGGCTTCCCGCAAGGCCTCGGACGAGGCTTACCGCACACTGGTGAAGATGGTCAACGCCCTGGCCTTAGTGGAGGGCGAGACGAATTACGCCGCCTTCATCGACTACGTGAACACGGAGATCTCGCATTACAAGCGAGAGGTGCTGGGGCAGAAAGCGCCGGTCTCCGGGACTGACAAGACACCGGAGACACCCGATGATACACCCGAAAACCCCGGCGGCGGCGGAGACTCCGAGTCACCCGATGAGATTTGATGAACGTCCAATTGTTATTTCAAGCACATGAGAAACACGATCAGCTACGGGGCCTTCTTGGCTCCTGCCCTTTTATTCTCCGCATGCGGAACAGGGCAAAAAGAAGTGGCAGAGAAGCCGCTCAATATCATTCATATCATGACGGATGATCATTCGTATCAAACTATTAGCGCTTATGGACATGCGCTAGGTAAATTGGCTCCTACACCAAATTTAGATCGTTTGGCTGCGGAAGGTATGTTATTCAGGCAAGCCTTTGTAGAGAATTCTCTGTCTACTCCTAGCCGTGCTTGTTTGATGACCGGTCTTTACAGTCACCAAAACGGACAAAGACAGTTAGGAAAAGGTATTGATACGACAAAAGTATTCTTCTCTGAAATCTTACAACAGCACGGTTATCAGACAGGTCTTGTCGGTAAATGGCATATGCAATGTGAGCCGAAAGGTTTTGATTATTATCATGTGTTATGGGATCAAGGAGATTATTATAATCCGGAGTTTAAAAGCAAAGAATCGAATGGCAAGTATGTAAAAGAAGAGGGATATGCGACGACCCTTACGACCGATCACGCTATCGAGTTTTTGGAAGAGAGGGATAAGGATAAGCCTTTCTGCCTGCTGGTTCACCATAAGGCTCCACATCGTAACTGGATGCCGGATACGAAATATATGGATTTATATGAGGATGTAGAGTTCCCATATCCAGATACTTTCAATGATAATTATGCCACTCGTTGCGATGCCGCACGTACACAAGAGATGAGTATAGACAAAAATATGACTTTGGTTTATGATTTGAAGGTAGATGAGCTTAAAGATAAGGAGGCTTATAAAAAGGAATGGAATATTGATGGTTGGCAGGCCTCTTTGGATCGTATGACCCCGGAACAACGGGAGGCTTGGATCGCTTCTTATAAGCCCCGCAACGAAAAATTCATTAACGAGAACCTGAAAGGCGAGGATTTGGTTAAATGGAAATATCAACGTTATATCAAGGATTACGTACGTTGCATCAAATCTATTGATGATGAAGTGGGGCGTTTGATCGCCTATTTGGAAAAAGAAGGGCTTATGGATAATACCGTGATCGTTTATACCTCGGATCAAGGTTTTTACATGGGTGAACATGGCTGGTTCGACAAACGTTTCATGTATGAGGAATCTTTCCGTACGCCGTTGATTATCCGTTATCCTGCTAAAATCAAGGCGGGAAGTGAATGTACAGCCTTAGTACAGAACATTGACTATGCCCCGACTTATCTGGATATAGCCGGTATCGAGAAACCTGATTATATGGTAGGAACTTCTTTAGTCCCCTTGTTTGGAGGCGAGACACCAAGAGATTGGCGTGAGTATCTATATTATCATTATTATGATTATCCTGCGATCCATATGGTACGTCGCCACGATGGCGTACGTGACAGTCGTTATAAATTGATTCATTTCTATGGAGAGAAGAATGAACATAATGACGCGATTAATTGCAATGAGCTTTACGATTTGCAAAGTGATCCGAATGAGCTGAATAATTTATACGATAATCCGGAATATGCTGATATCCAAACTCGCCTGCAAGCACGTTTGGATAAGTTCCGTGTAGACCAGAAAGTTGACGAATATTAAGGTGCTAACTCTGTAAAATCATTTATTTTGTGTAAGTTTGGCGGATAGAAAGAATCATTCACCTAAAATACGATCGTGAAATGAAACTCAATTTATCCGCCAGATTTTTAATGCTGGCCCTGCTTTGTGGTTCTTGCGTATTGAACACGCCAAAGGAGGAGCTTGAATACAACGGAATGAATACGCTACAGATATCAAATGTAGATGATTTGATATCTTTCTACCAATATGCGGATGACCGAATTCCTTTAATTAGCGGACACCGAGGCGGACGGGGAAAAGGTTATCCTGAGAACAGTATGGAAACCTTTGAAAATACCCTCTCTTATACGCCTGCCACGTTCGAGATAGATCCGAGGTTAACCAAAGATAGTGTTATCGTCCTTTTCCACGATGATACACTGGAGCGTACCAGTAATGGGATCGGGAAAGTTTCTGATTACACTTGGGAAGAATTGCAAAATTTCCGTTTGAAGGATCCCGAAGGAAATATCACAAACTATCGTATCCCGACTTTAGAGGAAGCGATTCGTTGGGCCCGTGGAAAAACAATCCTAATCCTTGATAAGAAGGATGTTCCGATGGAGCGCACTGCTCAGTTGATTACCGATATGCAAGCGGAACCTTATGTAATGATTACGGTTCATGATGGTGCCTCGGCTCGTTTCTTTTACGAGAAAAATCCGAATTTCATGTTTGAGGCTTTTGTAAAAACGAAAGAGGCGGTTCAAGACTATGAGGATAACGGTATACCTTGGAATCATATCATGGCTTACGTAGGACCTAAGATTACCCCCGAAGTCCGTGAGGTGATCGATATGTTACATGAAAGAGGTGTCATGTGCATGATATCTACCGCTCCCTCCGACGATAAACTATCCACACCCGAAAGTCGTGCTGAAGCATACCGTATGATCATCCGTCAAGGCGTGGACATCATAGAGTCTGACCGACCTATAGAGGTTGCTGAAGCGATCTCTAGCTTGATTCCGGTTAGCAGTTCCAAAGGAAAGTTTTTCTCTACACTATAAACATAATCAATATAAGACATGAACAAAGAACTAGAAATGACTCCCAACGTATTAGTGGAGTTTTTACAAAAGCCAGCGTCCGAGTTTACGAAAGAGGACATTATCCGTTATATCTATGAGAAAGATATCCAGATGGTTAATTTTATGTATCCTGCAGGCGACGGACGTTTGAAAACACTAAACTTTGTAATCAACAATGCGGCCTATCTGGATGCGATCTTGACTTGCGGTGAGCGTGTGGATGGCTCTAGTCTTTTCTCGTTTATCGAGGCGGGAAGTAGTGACCTGTATGTGGTGCCCCGTTTCCGTACGGCTTTCGAGGATCCGTTTGCGGAATTACCTACGCTTACCATGCTTTGCTCATTCTTCAATAAGGATGGAGAACCCTTAGAAAGTTCCCCGGAATATACCTTGCATAAAGCTTGTAAGGCTTTTCATGAGGTGACGGGAATGGAATTTGAGGCAATGGGTGAATTAGAATATTACGTAATCGCACCGGATGAAGGCGTTTTCCCTGCTACCGACCAAAAAGGTTATCATGAATCCGCTCCTTACGCTAAGTTCAATGAGTTCCGGACGGAGTGCATGCACTGCATAGCGCAAGCCGGGGGACAAATTAAATATGGTCATTCAGAAGTTGGTAACTTTACGTTAAATGGTTTGATCTATGAGCAAAATGAGATCGAGTTCTTACCATGTCCTGCGGAAAATGCAGCGGATCAATTGATGATCGCTAAATGGGCGATCCGCAATCTAGCGCATGAATATGGATATAACATCACTTTCGCTCCGAAAATTACGGTGGGAAAAGCAGGTTCCGGTCTGCATGTCCATATGCGTATCATGAAAGATGGCAAGAATCAGATGTTAGCGAATGGTATCTTATCCGAAACCGCCCGTAAGGCTATCGCTGGAATGATGTGCTTAGCTTCCTCTATTACGGCTTTTGGAAATACGAACCCAACCTCGTATTTCCGCTTGGTTCCACACCAAGAAGCACCTACGAATATTTGTTGGGGAGATCGGAATCGTTCAGTTTTAGTTCGTGTTCCGCTAGGTTGGGCCGCAAAAACGGACATGTGTGCTTTGGCGAACCCATTGGAACCTGCCAGCCATTATGATACGAGCCAAAAGCAAACGGTCGAGATGCGCTCACCGGATGGCTCCGCTGATTTATACCAATTATTGGCAGGATTGGCAGTTGCGTGCCGCCATGGTTTTGAGATCGACGATGCTTTGGAGATCGCTGAGAAGACTTATGTAAACGTGAATATTCATAAGGAAGAGAATCAAGATCGCCTAAAGACATTGGATCAACTCCCAGACAGTTGCGCAGCCTCAGCCGCCCGTTTAAGACAACAGCGTGCTGTTTTTGAAAAATATAATGTGTTTAGTCCGAGTATGATAGACGGCATCATCCATAAACTGGAATCTTATGATGACGCTTCTTTACGCAAGGACCTAGAGAATAATCCGGAAGAGATGTTGAAGCTGGTCAATACTTATTTCCATTGTGGCTGAAAATCCTTTTTATGGTTTCACAAGAGGGTGTGTCATGACACACCCTTTTTATGCCCTGCTTTCATCTCTTGAACTTTCCATTGTGTTTTTTTGAATATCCGAGCACAAGAGAGACCATAAATTAAAACGAAAATATTCTAGAGAAGAAAAAAAAGATATAATAGTAAAAAAAACATGATAAAAAATTGTTATTTACAAATAAAGGCTTACCTTTGCCAACATCAAAACAAAATGATGTTATAAATTCATTTTGAAGTTATATGTTTTTCGAGTTTAACCTTGACTGTGAGCACAAAAGATTATCGCGAAGATCTTTTGAACGGTTGGATAGAGACGTCTATTTAGCCGTTTTTTCTTTTAGCCCTATCCAATAAAGCTATTCAGCTATTTGACAGATACAGCTTTATTTGTCACGGAGATTTTATATCCTTTTATTTTATGGATTACGAAATAACATACTGCATAAAAGCGGTATGTTGTATCGCACTATTATACAGTTGAGCAATGAATTATACATATAAACAAATCTGGCTCATCAACTTTCCTGTAATGATGAGCATCTTAATGGAACAATTAATCAATATTACGGATGCTGTTTTCTTAGGCCACGTTGGAGAGATAGAATTAGGAGCGTCCGCTATCGCCGGAATTTATTATTTGGCGATTTATATGCTTGGTTTTGGATTTAGCATTGGGTTGCAAGTCATGGTAGCTCGAAGGAATGGAGAGCAAGATTACAAGGAAACCGGCAAGACCTTTTTTCAAGGCTTATTTTTCCTTTTGGGATTGGCTATCTTTCTTTACCTTCTCATTCATACGGTTTCCCCATTTATATTAAAGAAGCTGATCGTTTCCTCGGATATTTATCGAGCGGTAATCCTATACTTGGATTGGCGTAGCTTTGGATTGTTGTTTTCATTCCCATTTTTGGCGATACGTTCTTTTTTAGTGGGGATAACGCATACAAAAGCTCTATCTTGGGCTGCTGCCATAGCGGTATTAATCAATATTCCTTTAAATTTTTATTTGATATTCACTAGGGAATTAGGAATCTCGGGGGCGGCAATTGCCTCTTCTTTGGCAGAGATGGGCTCCTTTATGATGCTTTCCTTCTATATGTGGATACGATTGGATAAAGAAAAATATGGGTTGAGGCCGGTCTATAATGGTAATTTACTTATAAAAGTCTTGAAGTTATCAACATGGAGTATGCTTCATGCGTTTATTAGTGTAGCCCCTTGGTTTTTGTTTTTCGTTTCAATTGAACATTTGGGAAAAATAGAGTTAGCGATTTCCAATATAACCCGGAGCGTATCGGCTATATTTTTTGTGATAGCGAATTCTTTTGCGCTTACAACAGGCTCATTAGTCAGTAATGCGATTGGTGCGGGAGAAGGGAAGACACTATTTTCAATCTGTAGTAAAATTCTGAAATTAGGTTATGCCATAGGATTTCCCTTGGTTGCGATTGCTTTATTGTGTAATCGATGGATTATTGGTTTTTATACGAGTAATGAACTATTGATACAATTAGCTTTTGCCCCTTTTGTTGTAATGTTGTTGAATTACACTTTCGCTTTACCGGGTTATGTATATTTGAATGCTGTCGGAGGAACAGGAAAGACACAAATGACTTTCCTTTTTCAAGTTACGACAACAGCCATATATTTGGTTTATCTTTATTGGTTATGTCGCTACACGCAAGCTCCTCTCGCAATCTATTTAACAGCGGAATACGTCTTTGTAATTCTGTTGGCTACACAATCTATTTTTTAAATCAAAAAGAAACATTACTAAAAAACGAAAAAAGATGATGACTAAAATATATCCACGTACGGGAAATAAACAAACCGTATATCTAAATACCATTATACAAGATCCTCAAATAGTGGGATTGGCCTATAGACAAGATTCGCCAGTGTTTACCATACATTATGAATGGTGATTTAGATGAGTTATTATCTATTGAGGATGACATATTTTTCTTGTTGCTATTTTAGGAACTGGTAAGAAGTAAAAACCTTATTATGACGTTCTCCCAACTCATTTACCATTTGCTCGGCTTCTTCTTGGGAAATCAAACCCTGTTCCTTGAATTGTTCTATCCTCTTTTTTTCGTTGCTCAATAACATACGGACAGACTTGCGAGTCACAGCCTCTTTATATGATTTAGGATAATCAATGGATATTTTTGTGATAAAATTCGATGCTCTAGTTATATTTTTACGGATCTCGACTTGTAAAAGCGACAAGCAACTTTCATATTCGGTAGAGACTGTTTCCGAGGAGCCAAACTCGTTAACCAGTTTCAAGGACTCTTTCTGGGCTATGATCAATCCCCTTGCCAAATCGTACCCTAAAATAATTCTGTCTTGATAGTAAATATCTGCCCATTTTTGGAAAAAACGAGAGAAAAACTTCATACTGATTATCCATGAAGGTTCCTCACAGAATTCAAAAATATCGCCTCGGTCGCATAGAGGTTTCTTTCCGTCTCGATCGTATTGTTCATCAATTGCGGCATTTAAACGTCTTTGCGTCCCGGATGAAATGACACCGTTTGTGTATAGGCTCCAATAGAGCGAGCGCTCTCTATCCAAGATTCGTAGACGTATGTCTGCCATTACGTCTTTGGTACGGACAGGCATTTCCGGATATATTTCTTTTTGAGGTAGGAACTGTTCGACAATACTCCAGTCTGTTGCTTCCAACGCTTCCTTCTGTTTCAAATCTTTTAGGTATTTTTCAGAACCTTCGTACAACTGCTTTTTTACGCTATAATCCAAAAGAAGCTTGGAGGACGGTATCTCTGCCAATCCCAATTTCTTTAGAAGCCAACCGATTGTAGTCGCATTTATTGTCAATGTTAAAGTTACAATCCCAGCCGTAAGGAAAAGTACTTGCCGACGTATTGGTTCTGGTATCGAAAAGGTATACGATACCATCAGTGCCATCGTTAGTCCCAATGCACCACGTAATCCTCCCCAACTCAAGATCGTGGACTCTCGCACCGACAAGCCATATCCGGACCGTTTCATGATCGGATAAAATATGGTTATTATTAATATACGAATGATATTTATCCCGGCATATACACAGATAAGAATCAATAAATCCATCCATGAGAAGTCTACCTTCAATGCTATTACGATACCTACAATTATGAATATCAATGTATTTGCTATGTGTGCCGCCAATTCCCAAAATTGACGCATGAATTTATTGACCTGCGGTTTCAACCTCAGACGGCCCATGTAAGAGACTGCCAAACCGAAACCGACCAAAGCGATTACTCCCGATACTTCCAAATAATTTTGCGCTATGACAAAAGTCATATAAGCGGAAAGAATCATCACGCTGTTTTGAAGCATCTCGTCTCCATTTACTTTTGTGATAAATTGAATACACAAATAAGCCAAAAGCGTACCAACCAGGGCTCCTCCGGCAACGACCATGATAAAGTCCGCTACGGGAGAATCCGAAACACCAGTAGCGGTATAGGCTCCGAAAAACAGCATGAAAAGGACAATACCGGTTCCATCGTTTAGCATCGACTCGGCATCCACTAGCGTCGAGAAACGTTTACTGGTGCCTAGCTCTTTCAACAATGCAACAACGGCCACTGGGTCTGTCGCACTTATCAAGGCTCCGAACATCAATGCAAATGTCCAGTTCCACCCTTCATAAGAAGGGGCGAACGTTCCGATCCCTATCATCAAGGCAGCCGTCAGCAACATCGCAATAATGACACCCGGTACGGACAATATAGTGGCATTTGTCAATGTTTTTCGAAAGATATGCACGTCCAGTTCATAAGCAGCGTCGAATATCAAGATCGGAAGAAAAATATAAAGTATCATATCGGGATTAGCATTTCCGGCAAAATCGATCGATGATTTTAATATAGGAATGCTTTCCAACCAGCCTATCCGGTCAAACGTACCGATCAATAATCCAAAGGCAAATAGCCCGACCGTGTAAGGAAGAGGCATCTTTTTTAATCCGAATTTTAAAATCGCACCTCCCATCAACCTTATCAATACAAAAAATAATGGGGCCAGTAAATTATTCGTTTCCATATTGATTCACTATTTAACTGCAAGGAGCTGGCAATTTTTGAGCCAATAGCGTTCGAAGATATATAATTATTTAATAATGAGATATCTATGAGCTTTGTCCTATAAAAAGAGAATAAAATCTCTTTCATAGTGAAAAAATATTTCCAAAATGAAAGAGATACAGAAGGTTTATTTAAAAAACAGTCGTATGTCCTCTTCCGAAAACAATATAGCGGTATTGACTAGTGCCAAATGGGAATATGCTTGAGGAAAATTCCCCAGTTGCTCCTTGGTTTCAAAATCAATGTCTTCACTGAAAAGTCCCAAGTGATTTGAATTATGAAGCATTTCCTCAAACAGACTACGTGCTTCTTCTTTTTCTCCTATGACATAAAGAGCACGAATGAGCCAGAACGTACAAATAGTAAAGGCGGAAGAGGGAAGTCCGAAATCATCATGAGATTTATAACGGTACATCAACCCTTTGTAAAGTAACGCATTCTTTATCGCTTGCACTGTTTTATGGTAGCGTATGTCTCTCGGATCGATAAATCCGTACGGTTCCATTAACAACAAGGACGCATCAAGGTCGGAATTACCGTAGGCTTGCGAGAAACTTTGCATCTCTTCTTTCCAACCGTTTTTCATGACATTTTCTTTGATTACGGCCGCTTCTTCCGACCAACGTCTCCGGTATGTCGGTTTGTTTAATAAATCTGCAATACGAGCTCCCCTGTCTAATGCGACCCAGCACATAACTTTGGAGGAAACAAAATGCTGTCCTTCTCCTCTAATCTCCCAAATGCCTTTGTCTGGTTTTTTCCAGTCAATCATCACATTCGTCAGGATACTTTTTACCATTTCCCACATATCTTCCACCTCGTCCAATGTACCGGGCATCAAACGATAGTATTGGTAGATCAGGTCCATTAAATAGCCGAACGAGTCATTTTGAAGCTGGTGGTAAGCATCATTACCGATCCGAACGGGTCGTGAGTTCTTATAACCGGAAAGATGTCCCAGAATAACTTCCGTCAATTTTCTTTCTCCGCGAATACCGTACATGATCTGGTAAGTATCGTGTTGAGAAACAAAAGTAGACTGGACAAATCTCATGAACCGCCTTGCGGCTTCGACATGGCCTATCTGGAACAAAGTTTCAATGGACATGGAGGCGTCGCGCAGCCAACAAAAACGATAATCCCAGTTACGGACTTCTCCGATCGTTTCCGGTAGGCTAGTTGTTATGGCCGCCAATACGGCTCCATTATAAAAAGACATCAATTTTAAAACTAGGAGACTTCGCTCAATGACATCGTTATAGACCGTAAACTTCTTGGTTCGGTCAGTCCAATTTAGCCAATAAACCAGCGTCCGGCAGTATTCCAGTTTCTCACGCTCAATGTTGACGGGTATTACTTTCTCGTTATATGAAAGTAGCAAGAACTCGTCCTTAGCCAGTATGATTTCTTTCTGTTCCAAGATCTTGTGCAAAGGTAGTGAGGAATAAAGATATTGCCTATCTTTGCTGTTAGAAGTAGAGTAGGTCTCTATATATTCCGAGGTCGTGTTGAAAATTGTCTTTCCACGGGCATAGTCCGGAGCCGGCTCATAGTTGATTTTAAAACGGGGAGTACCTTTGATTCTGCGGATATATCGGTAGATCTCTGCCGGACGATAACAATTGCTCGCATCGCTCAGATGGTAACAAGGCATGAAATCTACAACGGCAAATTCATTTTCTTCTGATACGAAGTTGGTCGAAAGAATATTTGTATGAGGAACATACGATTGCGATATTTGATAATCCGGAGAAACCTCGAAGCCGAAATATCCCCCTTTCTCCCGATCGAGCAATGACGCAAAGATGGAAGGTGAGTCGAAGTTAGGGAAACATAACCAATCTATACTGCCTTTATCCGAAATCAAAGCCGCTGTGCAGCAATTTCCTATTACTCCGTAATTTAACTTGTCCATAAAAATTATTTTTTATTTGTCCACAATCCTTTAAAAAAATCAACGGTGGCTTTCAGTTGACCTTTTATGCTTCTGGAAGTCGTTCCGTAACTAACACCTTCACCCGACAGTTCTTCCAAAAAAGGCAATACTTCTTCCTGCGAGGACAGATTGTATTTGGCTTTTTCAGATACAATTCCAACTTTAACTGTTATGGCGGATACTGGAAGAGCCCGGAACATATCCTCATCCGTCGTGTCATCTCCCATTGCTAGTATAAAATCATAGCGGGAAGCCAATAATAGGCGATCTACTTCCGAACCTTTTGTGTATTCTGGAGATTTTATTTCCACGACTTTGTTGCCCTGCATGATTTGTAATCCCTTTCTCAGGCAAACAGGCATTATAGCCTTTGTTAGCTGTTGCGCTCTCAGCTCTCCCAGCCAGGCGTCCGATTCTCTATAATGCCAGGCAAGAGCAGCTTCTTTTGTCTCAAGATGAGAGTACGGGGTTTTGCTTACAAACAAATTTAGAATAAACAATAGCTCCGAATCCCACTCTCGATTGCCTATGTTTTTATGCCATGCGCCTTTTTCCTTGTAAAATGCACCATGCTCGGCGGCAAAAGACAGAGGAAGATCTCCCAGCCATTTCTCCAATGTATAGTGGTCCCGCCCGCTATTAATGGTTACATGATTCCGAGAGTCGGAACAAAAACGCTGTAACAGGTCTCGTAATGCAGGTGTTGGAGCTGCATCTTCCGGATGATTTTTGAATGCAGTTAATGTTCCGTCGTAATCCAGCAAAATCAAGCGCTTTTTCGCTTGGTCATATAATGTTTTGATTTCGTTCTGGTCTTGTGCGGAGATCTTTTTCTTTTGTAATCGTTTGTTTTTCTCTGCGGCCTGCCGCCATTCTCTCATGAAATCCGCAGCCCATTTGTTTACGGTTTGAACCGAAAGGATGGCTTGCATTCGCTGAAGCCTTTCTCTTTGTTCCTCCAATGGCATTTTCAATGCACGGCAAATGGCTTGTTCGATCTGGTCCGTGTCGTTTGGATTAATCAATAAAGCATCAGACAATTCAACCGAAGCACCGGCCATTTCACTTAAAATGAGTACCCCCGGATTATCTTGTTTGGTAGCGACATACTCTTTTGCCACAAGATTCATACCATCGCGCAAAGGGGTTACCAAGGCTATATCGGCAACATAATACATCGCTACCAATTCCTCAAAAGAGAAACCGTGATAAAAATAACATACCGGAGTCCAATTCATGGTAGAGTAAGTTCCATTGATAGAACCGATCTCCTCGTCTATTTTGGTTTTCAATTCGGCATAACTGCCTACATGGTCGCGAGAGGGGACGATAACCATCGCCAATGTCACTTTCCCGTGATATTCCGGATGATTTTTCAAAAAAGAGGCGAATCCGTAAAGACGGTGCAATATTCCTTTGCTGTAATCCAGTCGGTCTACCGATATGATTAACTTATGATCTCCAAATAGAAGTCGTGTTTTCTCTACTGCGTGGTGGACTTTGTCATCAGCTATCACATTGTGATAAAGATCATAGTTTATCCCCATCGGTAATGCATCCACACGGGTTACACGATCATTCATTTGAACTTCATCCAGATTGAAATTCTTATGAAGGATGCGTTCCGTCGCACTGATGAAATGACGCATATAATCGTGAATGTGAAAAGCGACAAAGTCGGCTCCCAAAAGTCCGTTCAGGATCTCGACCCTTTCGGGCAGAATCCGGAAAAGTTCATGTGAAGGGAACGGAATATGGTGGAAATACCCGATATGAAGGTTGGGAAACTTCTCACGGAGCATGCCCGGCAACAGCATTAACTGATAGTCCTGTACCCAAACCCAATCATTAGGTTCAACTATCCGAGATATCTCTTCACAAAAAACAGCATTGACTTCCCTATATGATTCCCAAAAGTTCTTTTTATATAACGTATAAGCAAAAAAGTAATGACAGAGGGGCCATAGGGTACTGTTGCTATATCCTTCGTAGTAATTTTCATACTGCCTGTCGGATAAGAATACCGGATGATAATTATTTTTTTCCAATTGACTGCAAATGTCATCTTTTTCCGTCTTTTGTTCTACGCAGACGCCAGGCCAACCAATCCAATGTTTTTCACAATCAACGTCCAATGACTTCAAACCTGTAGCCAGCCCTCCTTCGCTCCGTGAAAAAACAAATTTTCCATCGGAGGAACGTGTAACTTTTACAGGCAACCTATTCGAAATGATAAATAATCTCATATTTGAAATATTATATACAACACAAAGCAAAATCCATACCAATTTGTATTTGTCATTGATAAACAGATGTTTGCAAATAGGGAAGCCTAAGTAATATTACCAAAATGAAAAACACTTTTTCATTTTAGTTGTTTTTTTTACTTTCAATTTAGAATTAATATTTTTAATCAATTGATATATAGTGATTTATGTTTGTTGTTTTCTAATTGGTCTGATTTTGGCATTATCTTTATCAGTTTAGATTTCCGAAGAAAGTATCATTAATATTCATCTTCGGTTGTCTGCTATAAGAAACAATGTAGAACAACAAAGAAACAAAATGGTATTTTTTATTTATCAGTTAGGCTCGCTTGCCTCTGTATGGGCAATCAGCAATTTAATAAAAAAAGATGTTCCTCAAAGGATCAAAAACAAGATTATCGTTCTGTTACTAGTAACAAGCTGGATTGGTGTTTTGGGGTATTTTTTCATTTTGAAAAACAGGATTGAAAAATGGTGGCCTTGCAAGAAGTACTTGGTTGCTCATAGAAGGATATGAGTTTCATATTATATATTATTGCAATTAAAGTTGTTTTATGTGTACCAAAATCTTTTTCTCCATTCATTCTGTAAAGATTTGAATTGTTTTTTTCTTTTTGAGCCGTGGATATAATTTATTCACGGCTTATTTAAAGGATTTGATTTCAAAAATTAGGATACAAATGGAAAAGAATATGCGGATGAAATTTTTAAAGCAACGGATAACGGTAATATTACTGTTAGTGGCTAGCGTATGTATATGTGGTAGCATCAATGAATTCTATGTCTTCGAAAATGATTATTATTTTAAATATCTGCTGAATACTTTTACAGGAATCATCCTTTTGACAGGAATTGCCTATTTATGCTATCCTCAAAAGAAGACAAATCAGGAAAATGAATTGGTGCTGAATGAATACAAACTGGTGTATGAAACGGAGTCTACCGCATCGCAATATTTTATTTCTGATACAGAAGCTTGGAACACATTAAGAAAACAATTGAAAACAACAGCTCAAGGACATGCTATTTTATATATCAGCGAAAGTTGCGAATTGCCTATAATCAATAACATGATTTTAGCTAAAAAGAGAAATTTCGATTGTTGGAAGCCTGCCTGTGCAGGGCAGATATCTAAAGATTTTGGTGAGATTTAAAGTGATCATAAAAAATATATGGCAGCCATAAAACGATGTCCATGGAAAGGAAATGTCAATTATCTGAAAATACGGGGAATAATATTGAATTGGACCTAGTCAGCGTTGAAAAGCACCACATTCAGAAAGTTCTCCAACATACTAACGGATACAAACCCGAAGCTGCTCGTCCTCTTGGGATAGCCTTAACCACACTTTATAGGAAGATGGAAGCCTATGGACTATAATGTGGAACACTTTGTTCTTGCATACCCGGTAGGTTTACCTAAAACAGGCAGCTTGCCTTTTTTATATACCTTTTCAAAATGAAAATATCTTTTTCCTTTTGAAAAGGATTGAGCATATTACATAATAATATTATTTTTTGATTATATAGCTGATAAACAATGCATTGTGCAAGAACTCGATTTTTTGGCACAGCTTTGGCATATAGTAGGGTGGAAAACAAATAAATAGTATTAACAATTAAAAAAGACAAGTATGGAAGATACGTTATCATTTTTGTTCTTGTGTGCTACCGGTGTAGCATGCTATTGGTTTTTCTTCAAGTGTGTGGACTGGTTTGAGAAAATTTAATGTAAGAAAGGAGAATTAAATTATGTTTTTAGCACTGTTTATACTTTGCTTATTGATCTTCGGGTATTTGATGTATGTCCTAATTAAGCCCGAAAAGTTTTAATGGTAATTAGTTTTTTTAAGTGAAAAGATGAATACAGAAATTTTAGGTGTAGCATTGCAGATATTGCTGCTGCTGGTTATCAGTTACCCGCTGGGAAAGCATATCGCCAAGGTGTATAAGGAGGGAAACGACTGCATGCGTTTCATGGCTCCAATTGAAAGATTTATTTACAAGCTGGCGGGTATCAACCCCAATGAAGAGATGGATTGGAAGGCATTCTTGAAATCTCTGCTTATTATAAACGTATTTTGGTTCTTCTGGGGTATGATCCTGTTGGTATCGCAAGGATATCTTCCTTTGAATCCTGATGGGAACAGCGGACAAAGTCCAGATTTGGCGTTCAACACGTGTATTAGTTTCATGGTTAACTGTAACTTGCAGCACTATAGCGGAGAAAGCGGTTTGACTTATTTTACACAGTTGTTCGTCATCATGTTGTTCCAGTTCATCACTGCTGCAACAGGTATGGCTGCCATGGCTGGAATTATGAAGTCGATGGCCGCCAAAACAACTAAAACAATCGGCAACTTCTGGCACTATTTAGTGATCAGCTGTACACGTATCCTTTTCCCGATGTCTCTGATCGTGGGTTTCATCCTGATCATACAAGGTACGCCGATGGGCTTTGACTCCAAAATGACAATCCCGACATTGGAAGGAGCTGAACAAACTGTTTCACAAGGTCCTACAGCTGCAATCGTTCCGATTAAACAGTTAGGTACGAATGGTGGTGGTTACTTCGGAGTAAACTCTTCTCACCCATTGGAAAACCCGACTTACCTGACCAATATTGTAGAATGTTGGTCTATTCTGATCATTCCGATGGCATTGGTATTTGCTTTGGGATTTTATCTGAAACGTAAAAAGTTAGGTTATGTGATCTATGGTGTGATGCTGTTTGCTTATCTTTTGGGGGTATTCTGTAACGTTCACTATGAGATGGCAGGTAACCCGAAAATCGACGAGATGGGTATTGACCAGTCTTGCGGTGCTATGGAAGGTAAGGAAACCCGTCTGGGTCCGGGCGCAACCGCTTTGTGGTCTGTGACTACGACCGTCACCTCTAATGGTTCCGTTAACGGTATGCACGACAGTACAATGCCTCTTTCTGGTATGGTGGAGATGTTGAACATGCAGATCAATACATGGTTTGGTGGTGTCGGCGTAGGTTTCATGAACTACTATGCATTCTTGATTATAGCCGTATTCATCAGCGGTTTGATGGTCGGACGTACGCCGGAATTCTTAGGTAAAAAGGTAGAAGCCCGAGAAATGAAGATTGCAACGATCGTTTCGTTGGCTCACCCATTCGTGATTTTGATCTTTACGGCTATCTCTTCCTACGTATGGGTATATGCCCCTGAATTCGTAGAGAGCGAGGGTGGCTGGTTGAACAACCCTGGTTTCCATGGTTTCAGTGAAATGTTATATGAATATACTTCTTCTTCTGCTAACAACGGTTCCGGTTTTGAAGGATTAGGCGACAATACCTATTTCTGGAACTACACTTGCGGTTTGGCACTGATCATTTCACGTTATTTGCCAATTGTCGGACAGGTAGCTATTGCAGGTCTTTTGGCAAACAAGAAGTACACTCCGGAGAGTGCGGGTACATTAAAGACTGATACGGTTACATTCGGTGTGATGACATTCTTCGTAATCGTCATCGTTGCTGCCTTGTCATTCTTCCCGGCACAAACATTAGGCCCGATCGCCGAATATTTTAGTATTTACTAATTGACAGATTAAGAAGATGAGAAATAACAAAACTGCTTCTTTATTTCCAAAGAAGCTCGTTATAGAAAGTTTGAAGCAATCATTCATTAAGTTGAATCCGCGGATGATGTTCCGTAACCCGATCATGTTTATCGTGGAGGTGGTGACATTCGTCATGTTGTTTGTTACGATTTGGGCGGCTACCACCGGTGATACGACACAAGGATCTTTCGGTTACAATATCTTAGTGTTTATTGTATTGTTCGCCACGTTGCTTTTCGCCAACTTCGCAGAGGCGATTGCAGAGGCACGAGGCAAGGCACAGGCCGACAGTTTGCGTAAGACCCGGGAAGAAACTCCTGCCAAATTGTGTGTCGGTAACAAGATTGAAACGGTCAGTTCTTCTCAGTTGAAGAAAGGCGACATCTTTATTTGTGAAGCCGGCGACACGATTCCTTCCGATGGTGAAATTATCGAAGGTCTGGCTTCTATCGATGAAAGCGCCATCACAGGTGAATCTGCTCCGGTGATCCGTGAAGCGGGTGGAGACAAGAGTTCTGTAACAGGCGGTACGAAAGTATTGTCCGACCAGATCAAGGTGAAAGTGACGACCGAACCGGGTGAAAGTTTCTTGGATAAGATGATCGCCTTGGTGGAAGGCGCTTCTCGCCAGAAAACTCCGAACGAAATCGCCTTGACAATCTTGCTGGCAGGTTTTACATTGGTATTCGTTGTTGTTTGCGGTACCTTGAAACCGTTTGCTGATTATTCCAACACGACGATTACGATCGCGGCCTTTATCTCTTTGTTCGTTTGTTTGATCCCGACTACGATCGGTGGTTTGTTATCTGCCATCGGTATTGCCGGTATGGATCGTGCGTTGTCTGCTAATGTGATCACCAAATCCGGTAAGGCGGTTGAAACAGCCGGTGACATTGATACTTTGCTGCTCGACAAGACCGGTACGATCACGATCGGTAACCGTAAAGCAACCCAGTTCTATCCGGTATCCGGCATTGACGAACACTCTTTTGTACAAGCTTGTCTACTGTCCTCTCTTTCAGACGATACACCCGAAGGTAAGTCAATCGTGGAATTGGGACGTGAAAAAGGTGTACGTGTACATGATCTGAATACATCCGGATCAAAGATGATCAAGTTTACGGCAGAAACTAAATGTTCAGGAGTGGATTTGGCAAACGGTACTCGCATCCGTAAAGGAGCTTTTGATGCTATTCGTAAGATGAGTGAGGCTGCCGGCAACAAATATCCGAAAGAGGTGGCCGATTTGGTTCAGAAGATCACGAGTAACGGCGGTACTCCGCTGGTTGTTTCACAGGATGATTTCATCATTGGTGTGATCGAGTTACAGGATATCATCAAACCGGGTATCCAAGAACGTTTTGAACGTTTGCGTAAGATGGGTGTGAAGACGGTAATGGTAACCGGTGATAACCCGTTGACCGCAAAATATATCGCTGAAAAAGCCGGTGTAGACGATTATATCGCCGAAGCCAAACCGGAAGACAAGATGAACTATATCCGTAAGGAACAGGAAAACGGTAAGCTGGTCGCCATGATGGGGGACGGTACGAACGATGCCCCGGCCTTGGCTCAGGCAAACGTTGGTGTCGCAATGAACAGTGGTACGCAGGCTGCCAAGGAAGCTGGTAATATGGTTGATTTGGACAACGACCCAACGAAACTGATCGAGATTGTCGAAATCGGTAAACAGTTGCTGATGACTCGCGGTACGCTGACTACTTTCAGTATCGCTAACGACGTGGCCAAGTATTTCGCTATCGTACCAGCTCTGTTCATGGTTACGATCCCGGCATTGGCCCCGATGAACATCATGCACCTGCACAGTCCGGAATCAGCGATCCTAAGTGCGATCATCTTTAATGCGATCATCATCCCGATTCTGATCCCTCTGGCATTACGTGGTGTGGCTTATAAACCGATCGGTGCTTCCGCATTGCTTCGTCGCAACTTGCTGATCTACGGTTTGGGCGGTGTAATTGCCCCGTTCATTGGTATCAAGTTGATAGATATGATTGTAAGTTTATTCATGTAAAAGTAAAATCAATATTAAAAACCTTCCTCCCTCTGTATGAAGATAGGAGGAAGGTTAAGAAAATAAAACAATAATTCATTATGATATCAAATCTTTTTAAATCATTAAGACTGACAATTGCATTTTGTTTGTTCTTCAGTGTTTTCTACATCTTCGTTTTGTGGTTGTTTGCCCAAGTGGCAGGACCGAATAAAGGTAATGCTGAACTGGTTACATTGAATGGAAAAGTAGTGGGGGCCGCCAACGTTGGTCAGAATTTCACGCAAGATATTTATTTCTGGGGACGTCCTTCCCATGCTGGTGATGGTTACGATGCATCCAGTTCGGCAGGTAGTAACAAGGGACCTTCCAATGAAGAACATTTAGCTTTGTTGGAAGAACGTATTGATACATTCTTGGTTCATCATCCTTACCTAACCCGTGAAAAAGTTCCGGCTGAAATCATCACAGCCAGCAGTTCCGGTTTGGATCCCCATATCTCACCGAAAGCGGCTTATGTACAGGCCAAACGTGTAGCGGACGCTCGTGGATGGTCGGAAGAAAAGGTCATGGGTATCGTCAATTCTCATGTTGAGAAACCGTTATTGGGTATGTTCGGAACGGAGAAAGTAAATGTATTGAAATTAAATGTTGCGCTTGATCAAGCATCAAATAACAAATAACAAATTTTAATAAGTCAATTAGATTTAGGTTATGAAATCATTCGTAAAAAAAGTAGCAGCCTTGGCAATTGTATTCTCAATGGCATCTTCTACGTTGGCTAATGCACAGGAAGAGGATGGTAAAGTAAGTTTTTCTGTGCAGGGAGATTTGGTAAGTTCCTATATTTGGCGTGGTTTCTACCAGACTGGTGCTAGCTTCCAGCCGACACTATCACTGGGGGTAGGTAATTTCTCTTTGACAGCCTGGGGATCTACCGATTTTCAGGGAGCAAACTCTACATCTATGCCTGCGGCTAAAGAGATAGATTTAACGGCAGCGTATACATTCGGATCAGCTGGTCCTACATTATCTGTCGCTAGCTTATGGTGGGCAGGGCAAGGCTCTTGCCGTTATTTTAACTTCAAAAGCCATGAAACAGATCACCATTTTGAAGCAGGTTTGGCTTACACTTTGCCTATTGAGAAGTTACCTTTGTCTATCGCCTGGAATTTCATGTTTGCCGGTCAAGACAAAGATGAAAATGGAAACCAAAACTATTCTTCTTATGTGGAGTTGAATTTTCCATTCACAGTGAAGGGCGTCGATCTGAATGCAACTTGTGGTGTTCTTCCGTATGATGCGGGAATAACTACGTATGGAGGTGATGTAAATAGTGGATTTGCAGTAACGAATGTTGCATTGAAAGCAACGAAAGATATCAAAATCACGGATTCTTTCTCATTACCTATTTTTACACAGGCAATTTGGAACCCTCGCATGGAGGATGCCCATCTTGTCTTGGGAATTTCTTTAAGACCTTGATATAATAATACGCATGGACCGAGAACAAAGTGTACAACATTTTTTAGATTTGTTGAAAAAGTCTCGTCGTGGCAATTTTAAAATCTACATCGGCATGATTGCCGGTGTAGGTAAATCGTATCGGATGCTATCAGATGCCCACCAATTACTGGAAAGCGGTATCGATGTCAAGATCGGTTATATAGAAACACATGGGCGAGTCGAGACGGAGGCATTGGTGGAAGGATTGCCTATCATCCCCCGCCGCAAGATATTTTATAAAGGAAAAGAGATCGAAGAGATGGACTTGCAGTCGATTCTCAGTATCCATCCTGAAGTTGTCATCGTTGACGAATTGGCTCATACCAATGTCGAAGGCAGTAAGAACGAAAAGCGTTGGCAGGATGTCATGGATATACTGGATGCCGGTATCAGTGTGATCACGGCGGTCAATATTCAGCATATAGAAGGACTTAACGAGATGGTGCAGGACGTGGTTGGCATTGAGGTCAAGGAACGTATTCCTGATATCGTACTGGAGCAGGCTGATGAAGTGGTCAACATAGACCTTACTGCTGACGAACTGCTGGCTCGGTTAAAAGCCGGAAAAATATACAAACCCGATAAGATACAAACAGCATTAAATAATTTCTTTAAGGCTGAACATATTCTTCAGCTTAGGGAGTTGGCATTGAAAGAGGTAGCTTTGCGGGTAGAAAAAAAAGTGGAGAATACCATTCCAGAGAATCTCGGCGTACGCCACGAAAGGTTTATGGCCTGCATCAGCAGTAATGAGAAAACTCCCCGTAAGATCATACGGAAAGTCGCACGGTTGGCAACCCGATATAATTCCAAGTTTTTTGTACTGTATGTACAAACCCCAAGAGAAAGTTCCGACAGGATTCCGTTGGCAAGTCAAAGGCATTTGCTTAACCATTTCAAGTTGGCAACGGAACTTGGAGGAGAAATCATTCAAGTGCAATCCCCACATATAACGGATGCGATCGTACAGGCTTGTAAAGAAAAGCAAATCAGTACGCTATGTATCGGACGACCAGCTTTAAAATATCCTTCCGCTATCCTTGCGATGGTCCACTATCGGAACATGTTAGAAGAGTTGGCTCAATTAGGCATTGATTTAATAATATTAGCATAAAAATCCTTCCATGAATATGAATATAAAAACAAAGTTGACTTATGGGATAGGACTTTTATTTGTCCTGATCACTTTATTAGGTGGATTGGCTATAAAAAACATTCATAATGTATCGGATGACACGCAGAATATCCTAGCGGATAATTATAATTCACTCCTTTATTCCCGTCAGATGCTCGAGTCACTGGATGCCATTCGGGAAAATCCGAATGCTCGAAAAGAGTTTGAGGCCGGGTTGGAAGCTCAGAAAAAAAATCTGACAGAGAAGGATGAAGACGTACTAACCAACCGATTAAGTTCGAACTGTGAAAAGGCGTTGGATGACATGGATGATGAATCGATTCGGCAGATACGCCAGACGATTTATACCATTATGGCAGTCAATATGTCTGCCATTTATGAAAAGAATGAAGTGGCTGTCCGTACGGCGGAAAGGTCTCTCTTTTGGATCTGGACGGTAGGAATTGCTTGTATCGTGATCGCCTTCCTCTTTCTGGCTCGCCTGCCACGCTCGGTCAGCGTACAGATCCAGAAATTGACGGATGGCATCAAGGAAATCACCAATGCCAATTACAGCAAACGGCTCAATTTGGGCAATGAACCGGAGTTTAAGGAAATAGCCACGTTGTTCAACGAGATGGCCGAGCGCTTGGCCGAATACAGGAACAGTTCGCTGGAAGATATCCTGCAAGGGAAAAAATATATAGAAACAATTATCAACAGCATTGCAGAACCTATCATAGGCTTGAGTAAGGAACGGAAGATTTTGTTTGTCAATGACGAGGCTTTGACTGTTTTGAATTTGACACGGGAAAACATTATCGACAAACCGGCTCCCGAAGTGGCGTTAAAAAATGATCTGCTGCGCCGTTTGATCCGCCAGTTGGTACATCCCGATGACAATAAGGATCCGTTGAAAATCTACGCAGACAACAAGGAAAGCTATTTTCAAGTAAAATACATCCCGATCAACGTTAACAGGCAGACTGGACTGGAGAGTAAGTATGTCGGGGATGTGATCCTGTTGAAGAACGTGACCGAATTTAAAGAAAAAGATATTGCAAAGACAACCTTTATTTCAACGATCTCTCATGAACTGAAGACACCGATATCTGCTATCATGATGAGTTTGGAACTGCTGGAAGACAATCGGATCGGAAAACTGAATACAGAACAGGAGAGCCTTTCCAAGAACATAAAGGAAAATAGTGACCGTTTGTTGGAGATCACTGGCGAATTGTTGAAGATGTCACAGGTAGAAAGCGGTAAGCTCTACCTGAATCCGAAGATTACCAAACCGATCGAACTGATCGACTATGCCATCAAGGCGAACCGGGTACAGGCCGAGCGTTTTAACTGTCAGATCGAAGTGGAGTATCCTGAAAAGATCACCAAATTGTTTGTCGACAGCGAGAAAATTGCTTGGGTTGTGACCAACCTGTTATCGAACGCCATCCGTTATTCGTCGGAGAACGGACGGATTATCATCGGTGCACGACAGATCGACAAAGCCGTCGAGATCTATGTCAAGGACTTCGGAAAGGGCATTGACTCGCGTTACCACGAAAGTATTTTCGACCACTATTTCCGTGTGCCGGGAACAAAAGTACAAGGTAGCGGTTTGGGACTTGCCATCAGCAAGGACTTTGTGGAAGCTCATGGTGGTACGATCCGTATCGAAAGCGAAGTCGGTAAAGGTAGCACGTTCGTGATCAGATTCAATGTATAAAAAGTAAAATCAAAAATCAGATAGTCTAATGAAAGTATTAAAATTTGGTGGTACTTCAGTCGGTTCTGCCCAGCGGATCAAGAATGTCGCATCAATCATTTGCGATCAGGAACAGAAAATAGTAGTACTCTCTGCCATGGCAGGGACAACAAACTCTTTAGTGGAGATATCTGAGTGCTTCCATAAGAAAGATCCGGAAAAAGCCAATGCGGTCCTTTCTTCCTTGGAGCAGGCTTATGTCAATCATATAGAAGAATTATACCGGAGCGATGTCTACAAGGAAAAAGCCATGCAATACATGCTCGAACGGTCTCAACATGTCTGGTCTTTCTCTAATATGCCTTTCAGCATGTTCGATGAAAAGGAAATCTTGGCGCAGGGTGAGCTAATATCAACCTTTCTGATGACCTGCTATCTGGAAGAACAAGGAGTGAAGGTAGTTTTATTGCCTGCGTTGAACTTCATGCGGATTACAATGGACAATGAACCGGACATGGAATATATCGCTAAACACCTAAATACACTTTTGGAGCAAAACAAAGAGGCAGAAATATATATTACGCAAGGTTTCATCTGCCGGAATGCTTACGGCAGCATTGACAACTTGGAAAGAGGAGGAAGCGATTACACCGCCTCTCTAATTGGGGCGGCTATCCAAGCAGAAGAGATACAGATATGGACGGATATTGATGGGATGCACAACAACGATCCACGGTTTGTCAATGACACCGCTCCTGTTAGGCAGTTGAACTTCGACGAAGCCGCTAAGTTGGCACATTTCGGTGCCAAGATACTACATCCGACTTGCATCCTGCCTGCCAAGGAAAAGAACATACCGGTACGTCTCTTGAACGCATTGCAGCCAAGTGCGTCGGGTACATTGATCTCGAACACGGCGGAAAAGGGTGCGATCAAAGCTGTTGCCGCCAAAGACAACATCACGTATGTCAAGATCAAGTCGCTCCATATGATACCGACACCTCATTTTCTGAGCATCGTGTTTGATACGTTCTATAATTACAATACGCCGGTGAACATGGTGACCACTTCCGATATCGGGGTTTCCGTAACGATTGATGATGACAAGCATATAGACGAGATTGTGGGTGTATTACGGAAATACGCAACGATTACAGTCGAAAAGAATATGGTGATTGTTTGTGTTGTTGGTGACCTGGAATGGCAAAATGTCGGTTTTGAGGCACGCATCATCAATGCATTGAAAGATATTCCCGTACGGATGATTTCATACGGCGGAAGTAGTAGTAATGTATCGTTGGTGATGAAAGCGGAAGATAAAGTGCATGCTTTGAAGGCGCTTAGTGAGCACTTGTTTTCCGTATCAGACAAACCTGTGTTATCATCCGTTTCTTAAAAGAAAATTAAGATTAATAGTTGAGCATATTTGTTTTTTGATTTGTTTTAGAAATGAAGCAGAAGCAGTCTTTTTTTGTAGAGACTGCTTCTATTTTTCGGTAATAAACAATGAAAATTCTTCTGTGTATTGACAGGTGGAAAATCTGGTATAAACTGTCCCCCCATTATCCTATCTAAAGAGTCCCCCAAAATCCAATTTAAATTGCCCCACCCCAAAAAACATTAAAAGAGTTACAGAATCAGTTCATAATTCTACATTAATCTATTAAATAGACAAAACAGATAGTATTCCCAATAAATCAATCAGCATGAACAAGATTTGTCAAGGAGGCGTGCGACTTGTTTGTCATGGGAAGCTCCGGTACAGGAAAGAGCTACATTACCACAGCCTTGGGATACAGAGTCTGCCAGAAAGGATTGAAAGTGCTGTATGCCAATACTTCCAGACTTTTAGGGCAGTTGAAGGCCACCAAGGTAAAAGGTAGCATCCTGTAGGAGCTGAAAAAGATAGAAAGGACGGATATGCTTATACAGGATGATTTCGGCTTGCAGCCGTTGGACAACGGAAGCAGAATGCATCTGATGGACATCATCAAAGACCGATATGGTAAGAAATCAACACTGATTACATCACAATTGCCGGTCAAAGACAGGTATGATGTCATCGGCAAGAAGACAATAGCCGGCGTAGTCATGGACAGAATAACTCACCAAGCCGCAAGAATTGAGCTGCACGGAGAGTCCATACGCAAAATTTGCGGGAAGAAATGAATGATTATATTGGCAGTAAATAAAAATTATAAACCCAGCACAAATCGAAAACTAATAAACTGATTATGTGATATTTTTTTGTATTTTAGGAAAAATAAATCGGGGGTCAATTTAAGTTGGATATTGGGGATCTGTTTCATTGGAGTTTCCAAGTTGTCGTTATACTCCTTGAACACATTGTATAATGTTTTGAAAGTTTCGTCCTTTTCCTGATAGCGGTTTACTATGGCACGTGCGGAGACAATCTTTTCCTCCAATTCCAAGTCTTGGTAAATCTGATAGAATTTCACACGCAAAGGTACTTTCCCGTTTTTAACGGTTTACTACGCTTGATGAAGAACAACACGCTGAATATTTCTCTTTCCATACGGCTCAATTTTTAATGATACAAAATTAGGAAATCGAACCGAGAACCTGGTTATGTAAAATAGATCAACGTGCTGTAAAAAAACGAAGTAGCACTTGTGTTGTGTAACATTTTAGGCTTTCTAAAACCGTCCCCCGAATAAGGACGTGCCGTCTGCTTCAATCCCACTTATTTTGCCTATTCTTGGAAATGAAAAATCCCTGAACTTGTTTGAAATTCAGGGATTTACATCGTTTTTCTTTTCTTAAAAGTGGTGCCACCAGGAATCGTAATTTGTTTCCAAGTGGCTGAATATCACTAATTTTCAAAAGCTACTCAACTGTAATCTCCTCCGTTTGCTCCACCAGTGACTTGCTGTGTTTTGCTTATCATTACAGCGGATGATTTCGTAACACAAAAGTAATAAACTTAATCGAATTGGCAAATTAGTAACCGAAAAAATACAATATAGAGCCTTTTAAGAATATTTTCTTGAGTTTTTTTCTGTTTGTGTTGCATGGTTGCTCGAAAATGATTATCTTTGCACATATAAAAAAGTATATCTTATGATTGAATCATTAACTGTCACAAACTTTTATTGCTTTAAGGAGCGTACAACAATTCTATTTACGGCGAAAAAAGAGCGTAATAGAATGTTGGATAATAATTTTTGTGGGTTTACGACTCAAAACAAGATAAATATCTTAAAACTAGTATTTTTATTAGGGAATAATGGTGCTGGAAAGAGTAAAATTCTGAGCGCATTTGATGCATTACAGTATCTTATTGCCCAAATTCGTGAACGTAAAGATGAATCTTTACGTTATAGGCCATTTGCTTTTGACGAAGAATGTTTAAACAAGCCATCTGAAATAGAGATAGTATATCATATTAATGATTCACGGTATTTATATAGTATTAAATGGGATAAATATGCTATATATGAGGAGATTTTAGATGAATTACGAACCAAAACTAATATCAATCTATTTCATCGTTGGTATGATAAGGTTAGTGACATCGTAAAAGTTGACTTTACAGATAAAATACAAGTTAGTGATAATGAGAATTATATTATCAGCAGTTCGTTATTGAAAAATAATTCAGTATTTAGTACTATTATTAAAACGAATATTTCTCATGCGTTGCTAAATTCACATTTGTTATTTTTTATGGAAGGTTTTGAAATTGTTAATTTAGAAGATGTTGATTTAAATGAAGAACTTCCTGATGATAAAACAGAAAATAGCAAACAATTAAAAAATGTCATTTGTTCGTTTTTAAAATCTGTAGATACTAATATAATGTCATATGAGAAATTGAAAATTGATGTAGAGTATCCTGCTGAGTTATTGCAAAAACTAAAGTCATTGTCAGACAAACAAGAAGCAGAGTTAAGAATGCTGTTTAGGATGGATGAGGAAAAACACATTGTGAATACGTTTCATCGTTTGGATAAAAAAACAGGAAATAGAAGAGGGCGTTTGCCGCTATCAGAACAATCTGATGGCACTAAGGAGATACTTCGATTTTTAATTGTATTAGATGAGGCTATTAGAAAAGAGAAAACGATAATTTTAGATGATTATAGTAGTGGAGTTCAAAGAAATACGTTGAATCAGCTACTGAAATTTTTTTTAGGGGCGGCACAAAATGCTCAACTAATAATATCAACTCAAGATTATAGTTTATTGGATTTTGATATTATAAGAAGAGATTCTATCCGTTTTTTGGTAAAGGATGACATTGCTTCTGCTCATGTTCAATCTATTAATTTATCATTACTGCATAAGAATTCTAGTTTACATCATTATGTAAGCAAAATGAATGTATACGAGCAGTTACCCAAAATGGATGAAGCATTATTTGAAGAACTGTTGAGAATGTACAAAACTATTGCTATGAGATAGTTTGGTATCGTCATTCGGTAAATCCATATGTTAATCAAAAAAGCGAAATCAATTTGTAATCAATAAAAACTAATAACACCTTAAAGGTCTGTTTGGAAGCAAGTTCTCGATATGTTTTTTTCTACTTTTGTTTTCTGATTTCGAAAACTATCTTTCGTACGCACTGTTCGGTATACAGCGATTTCTATTTTGAGGTAGTAGTCAATTAGTTCCACAAACTAATCCTACGCAACTTGTCATTAGAAGCAATTGACTGTGTGTTGCATGCCAATAACCAAGGGAGTGTTTCTCTCCGATGTGCTTACCAGTCAAGAACACTGCGTTTCTTTAGAAGCGTAACTTTTGCCTTGACTTTCTTCCATGCATTTCCAAGTGCATATACATATCCAGTGCCTTAACCATTCGTTTGCATCAATACCGAGACGTTTTATCTATGTAAGATATAATATTCAATCTATACTCTTATATAATGAGCTTCTACTTCCTAATTTCGTACCCCATTACAGACTTGGTAACTCTTTGAGTTTGGCTTTCATCTTAATTAAAGATGTATACTCGGAAGGCATTCTCTCCTCATTACATAAAAAGGATATTCCAAGAACTCTACTTTTCTTACATACGATACAACAATCTTTTTACGGTTCACTTTAAGGAAGAGTTTGCTTTCTATGAACCGAGTTATTGACTCCTTTACACATTGGACACTACGTTTGGATTTACTGAATATCAGCGCAGCGTTTGCTTAATAAGTAATAGGATGTTCACATCTTTCAGGTTCCTATCCAGTTCATTGGTATGATATTCCCCAGTAGAGGACTTAAAGAACCTCTTGGGGGACTCTCTTGGGTGCTCATTTCGAACAATTCTTCGTTTATTATGTCACTACGCAGATATTTGTGTATCAGATTTATTACACCTTTCCATATTTTACACCGCGACTGAGTATTTTTATTAGTTTACTATGACTTACCATGTCAAAGAAGCGTTCGAGGTCGAAGTCAACTACGTACTTATCTTCATCCACTATCTTTTGTGTTCTCCGCAGAGCATCACGCCCCCCCCTTTTGGGGATAACCGTAATTTGTTTTCGGAAACTGACGCTTGTATAGTGGGGACAATATTTGATTTAAAGTTTGTTACACAAGTCGGTCTATTACAATCTAGGTGTTCTAAAGGCGTTTCTTGCTATCATCCTTAAGGTTTTCTACTCTAAAACCGGGTAGGAACAATAAGTACCGGGCTGCAAGGAACATATTAACTCGTTTTTATTTATCAGGAGGTCTTTTCTTATTTTGTGTTTTTCTGTGTTGTTTATTGTAGAGAAATTCAGTAATTAATAGGGTCGAAAGGCTGGATATATGGTAATATATTGCCTGTAGTTGAGTTTTTTTCGGTAAACTGTTTGTGATATTGAAAAAAGTCATATATTTGCAAACGAAAACATCTTCCAAGGGGGGAGTCTTGGAAGATGTTTATACCAAGTTCTACTTGGAGGATACTTATCCTTTAAATAAGTGGCCAAGTATGGCTGGTCAGGTGCCTACAAATATTCACTAAATCATATATAATATGACAGCAAAAACAGGAGAAAAATGTCCAGTAAGTGGTGTTTGGAAAGTTGATGGCTTTCCTACAACGACGGCACCTATTGCGAAAGGCAACACAATGCCTCCCTACTGTGGTAAAGCGGTAACTTGGAGACTAATCCAATACGCTTAATTTTTAATGATGAAAGTTTTGGCAGGTATGTCAAACCTGCTAGAACTTTCAAATCATCAAAACAATTAATGTTGTTATCGTTATATAGCAAAGCGATAACCAACAAGGCGAATTATTATCCCTGAAGAACGATGGCTATAGGTAATGAGTATAACATTAATAGGCTGCAAAAGTAATAATTCGTTTAAAAGTATGCAAGTAATATTGTAAAAAAGCCGAGCCGTCACTTTATTTTAATGATTATGGGCATAAAACCTGGTCCTAAAAGAATTGCCGTGTCAACAGGTAAACCAGACAGAAGGCAAAGGGATAATAAGAAGACTCCTGGCAATACGCCATCTCTTAAACCTCACAATCACAAAAAAGGTGATTAAAAAATGGCGTTCACTTTAAAGTGAACGCTAAAATTATACTATTGTGATTTACTATTTTTATATTTTGTAATGAATAAGAGAGAGGAGTCCTTTTTTTAGGAATTTGCCTCTGCTACAGTTACCTGAGCAGGGGTAAATCTTTCTATTTAGCATTATGACATTCTCTATCATAGCTTTATTCTTGATAAAATGATATTATATTATTTTGTCATTGATTCAATGAATGAAATCTCTTCATCTGATAGTTTGTATTTAGCATAGAGTTGTGTATCTATCTCAGAAATACTTTTGCTCCAATCAATATAAGATTCATCTGTAAAGTTTTGTAATGGGACAAAACGAAAAACGTCTTGTGACACTTGCATTGTTCCTCTTCCAAAAAACAAGAGAATTCTGAAAAAATTGGATTTAATATATTTGTTTACATTTTGCTGTTTCACATTTGTTGCACTAACTAATGTATGATTGATATCAATAAATTACAAGCTAATAATAGAGATATAGGTAATGGTTTAGAAACCACCTGTCTTCATCATTTTGCATGATTCCCAATCATTTCAAACAGCTCAATACGAAGATAATATTATTTTGAGAATTAACCAAATTCTGATAATCAAAATCATACAAATCCAGTGAATTACTGGCTATAGTTGCTCAAATTTATACTTCAATCCATATTCTTCCAGTTTGTTGTACAGCGTCGTACGTCCTATCCCGAGCAGTTCGGCGGCAACCTTACGGTTACCGTTCGCCTGCTTCAATGCGCGTAAAACACGCTCCTTGTCTTCCGCATCGCTGCGCAGGGCGAAGCTGACAGGTGAGGTCGCCCTCGTCACGGCAAGTTCCAGATGCTCTTTCGTGACAAGACCCGTCTGTGCCTGCAACACCGCACCCATGATTTTCTGACGAAGCTCGCGTACATTGCCCGGCCACGCATGGGTCAGCAATGTCTTGCGGGCTTCTCCGTCAAAGCCGATGACATCGCATTCCAGTTCCCGGTTCGCAGTTTCACGGAAGAACTCAGCCAGCGGCATGACGTCCTCCTGACAGTCGCGCAACGGCGGGACGGTTATCTCGAAGTCATGCAGGCGGTATAACAGGTCCTGCCGGAAACGCTTTTCACAGACCGCCTTTTCCAGATCCTCGTTGGTGGCGGCGATAATGCGGACATTGAAACTACGGTCAGACTTGTCGCCAACGGGACGGAACCGACGTTCCTGTATGGCGCGGAGTAGCATCTGCTGGGTTTCCGGTGCGAGGTTGCCCACCTCGTCCAAAAACAGCGTGCCGCCTTCCGCCTCGTGAAAATAGCCCTTCTTGGCACTGTCCGCACCCGTGAACGCACCTCTGACGTGTCCGAAGAAAGCCGACGGCGCAAGTTCTTTGGTGAGCGAACCGCAGTCCACAGCCACAAACGGCTTTCCTGCCCGCTTGCCCTTGTCGTGCAGAAGGTGGGCAATATGCTCCTTGCCTGTGCCGTTCTCCCCGAATATCAGCACGCTCATGTCGGTGGGGGCTACCAGCCTTATCCGCTTCATGATGGCTTGGAACGCCGAGCCGTCACGCGAGAACAGGGGCATACGGTTTCGTCCGGTGTGCCGTTCTTTCAATATGGTACGTAGCAGAGGAACGAGTTTGTCCTCCACAAGCTGCTTGGGTATGTAGTCCAGCGAACCAAGTTTCATGCTTTCCACCGCCGTATGCACTTCGGCATAGTCGGTCATGATGACAAAGGGCTGCATCCTGCCCTCCTTGCGCATCCAGCGCAAAAGGTCGATACCGTTGCCGTCGGGCAGGCGCAGGTCGGAAACCACTATGTCCCCGTCTGCGGCTTGTTGCAGATATTTCTTTGCTGTCGAGAGGTGGAAAGCCTGCACGGTGCGGAATCCCTCGCGTGCCAGCAGGTTGCAGACGAACTCGCAATACACGATGTTGTCCTCCACCACGATGATTTTTGTATTATCCATTATTATATTTTTTCCTTTCTTCTTTTGCCAGCCGGATGATTTCCGAACCCTTATCCAGTACGGATTTTATGGCATTGCCAATTGTTTTATCGTCAGGCGTGCCATCACAATGAAGCAGTTTATAAAGTTTCCTTAATGGCTGGTCGGTACGGAGTATCTCCCACGAGCTGCGCAGGTGGTGTGTCAGGGCGTCCATTTCCTGAAGGTCTTTCCGTTGTTCTGCATTCCTGACCGACTGCATTTCCTTTTCGGTTTCCGTTATCAGTTTCTCCAGCATGACGGATTCATTGCCGTAGGATAACAAGGTGGAGAAGTCCGGCATTTCATCCTGTGTCATACTCATGGCATAGTTATCTGAAACTTCCATCAGTTCCGATATGGAGAACGGTTTGAGCAGGCAACCGGAGAAACCAAGTTCCATAAGTTCCTCCTTGCTGCAACTGCCCGAAGCGGTTGTCACTACTACCGGGATAGTCTTTGAATTGCCAACGTTGGAGGTACGTAGCAGCTCCAACAGCTCGAAACCGTTGATTTCCGGCATGTTCAGATCCGTCAGAAGCAGACTGTATTCTTTCCGGCGTATCATTTCCATCAGTTCCGCAGCATCGGTGCAGGTGTCGCAGTGTATCCCTTCCTGTGCATACATTTCTTTAAGCATCAGGAGAAGAACCTCGTCATTGTCGATGGCGATGACATCATGGAATGTACGGTCATGATGAATCCGTGTCTGATTTATCCTTTCCGGCAGTTCCCCGGCTGTCTGCATGGGTATTTCCACCGTGAAACGGCTGCCTTTGCCTTTCTCGCTCTCCAGCCGTATCGTGCCGCCGAGTATTGATACGATACGCTGAACGATGGACAGTCCCAGTCCGAAGCCGTCCTTTGCGGCGGCGTTTGACAGACGCTCAAACGCAACGAACACCCGTTGCTGTTCCTTCTCGGTCATTCCCGTGCCCGTATCTTCGACGATAAGTTTCAGGACGCCATTATTGTAGTCCGTTGTCAGAGAAACGCCACCGTTATCCGTGAACTTGATGGCGTTTGACAGCAGGTTGTTGCCGATTTGCAGGATACGTTCCTTATCGGTCAGGACGACTGTACCCGTTTGATTGGTTATGGTAAGAGCCAGCCCCTTGTTCATGGCGATTGGCGTAAACTCCGTTTCAAGAATATGCGTGATTGCCGAAATCCGGCAAGGAGAAATGTTCGGCTGCTCCTTGCCGTTGTCCAGACGGAAGAAACTCAGCAGGGTGTTGAGCATTTCACGCATACGGTCGGAGGATTGCCGGATATTACGGACATATTGCTCTTTTTTATCCGCATCATTGCCTTTTTTCATCAACGCAATATAACCGATTATTGCGGTTAAAGGTGTGCGCAGCTCATGGGTGATGGTATGCACGGCTTTCTTGCGGGAGGCTATCAGTGCCTCATTCTGTTCAACTGATTTTTGGAGTTGTCCGATTAAATCTGTTGTTTCCTGTTTATATCGCTTGATGCGGACGGCATTTCGATGGATGATGATATAAGAAATGACCAACAGCAATAAAACGAATCCTGTCAAGCCGCCAATCTGAAAGAATGACCGTTCCCGCATGGCGGCTATTTCCGCTTCTCGTTTCTGTAAGTCTGCTTGTACTTTCCTGTCTATTTGGCGAATCAAGCCTTGTAATTGTCTGTTAAGTTCTGCATTCCGTGCAGCAAGGCTGTCAGCGTGTTCCGATAGACGGCGGCTTTGCTCCTGTTGCTCGGCTATCATATTCCGGTTAAGGGAACGGAGCATCGTGGTGGTAACAGTTGGTTTAATTTCCTCTTTTTTGCCGAATATGCCCAAGAATCCTTTCCGTTTCGGTTTCTTAGGTTGCTCTTGGGCACTCTTCTGTACAATTACAGGTACTTGATGAGTGATCTTATCATTGATGGCTTGTTGCTGTTTAAGTACCTGCACGATTTGACGCATTTGTCGTTCCTTATCTTCAAGAAGATGGCGTACACTGTCTATGCGCTCTGCCGGATAGATAGCTTTGAAACGGCATAGCATACTGTCGATTGCTATACGCCGGATATGGTAATGTTCCAAATCTGTATATTCCCATTCCAATACAGTCTCGCCTGATAAAGAAAGTTCAATAAGAAGAACAAATATTTCGTGCGATTCTTGGCGAAAAGTATCTATATGACGATTCTGAACTTCCAATTTCTCTAATTCGTACCATTCTTTACGCCAAATATACATTATGCCGATAACCAATAGTGCCATCAGCAAATATCCGAGCGAAATTAGATTCTTGATTGATTTCATATTGCCTATAATTTATCCCAACGTCCATCTTTCAGATAAGGCATAAGCTCCCGTATCTTATCTACCGGCCAATTCCACCATTTCAAAGCCTGCATCCGATTTATTATATCATGATTGAACCGCTTTCGTATCTCCTTTGCGGGGATACCACCTACAATGGTATAGGGCGGCACATCTTTCGTCACAACCGCCCTTGTTCCAATAATAGCTCCGTCACCGATATGGACACCAGCCATAATTACGGCTTCATATCCTATCCACACGTCATTGCCTATCACGATGTCACCTTTGTTGTCCCAAGCGGAAGCCACATTTGCCTTATCCAATTCCCAATCTTCATAAAACAGCGGGAACGTGTAAGTCGATAGTGATTTCAGGGTATGATTGGCGCAGTTGAACAGAAATTTTGCTCCACAGGCAATAGAACAAAACTTTCCGATTATCAGCCGTTCGTGGTTAATCGGATAGTGATACAACACATTGTTTTGCTCAAACAGACACGGGTCTGAAACAAAATCATTGTAAATGGTATAGTCGCCTATTTCGATAGACGGGTCTTTTACGACAGCATTCAAATAAACGGTTTGCGTGTCACCTTTACGGGGATATATCTTGTTCATCATAACTTTCAGTTCTTAGTATTGTTTATATTTAAGATAAATGACGGATTGTGTACCAAGCAGCATTACGTATAAGTATTCCACTGCCCAATATGCCGCAAATGGAACATGACAAAAATCTAATCCCCATAAGCAGAACAGATAAGCAATAGTTGTTGTCACCTGAAAAATGAATACCGTCCGTGTTGCTCCCGTTCCTGTTGCTGCATTCAGATAGACGTAACCGGGTAGTGCAAAGAAGTAATTCAATAGCATGACAAGAAAAGGCGGCCATGCAAGCTGTATGATAGCGGGATTTTCCGTATAAGCCCCTATAATGGGCTGGTGAAAGAACAACGCAAAAGCAATCAATGGAATGCCTATCGCATATCCTAAACGGATAATCTTATGGCAAAGCGGAAAAACTTGTTTCTTTTCACCTGCTCCAATCAGGTTACTCACCAAAGAACCGGTGACACCTGCCAATGCATTGACGATAACGGAAAACAGTGCGGAAACACTTCTTACAATGTTTGATACTGCCAATTCAGTTTCTCCCAAACGTTCGATAGCCACGAAGAACAGAAACCAAATGGCTACACTTGTAAAGAACTGGAGCATACTCCATACCGAGATAGAAAATACCTCTTTCAATACCGTTATATCAATATGCCAGTATAAGCCATACGCTTTTTTATCAATGTGCCGAAACATATATGCGGCCAATACAGCCAGCGAACACATTTCGGCAAATGAAGATGCGATAGCCGCCCCCGATATACCCATGTCGAAGCCGAATATCAGGAGCCAGTTCAGCGGAATGTTCACCAGTACGGCAGTGAAAGCTGCCATGTTCAGAGCTTTTGTCTGTGTAATGCCTACCAAAAACGAGCGTAAGGCAAGGAACGGGAAAGAGAACAACAATCCCCAAATACGCCAATCCAAATAGCGGATAACCGCATTATAAACATCATCCGAAGTTATCAGATGCTTCAACAGAACGGGAGAAAATATCTTGGATAGCAGACAGAGGAGTACCGCCAGTATTAGCAAGAAAAACAATCCCTGAAAGAACGTTTTTCCCGTTTCTGCATACCGCTGTTCTCCGTTACGGCGGGCAATTACCACTTGCAATCCCAAACTGAACCCGAAGCCGAGCATATAAATTGCCAAGAACCATATTCCGGCAAGGGCAGATGCACCCAGTTCCACGTCACCCACATGCCCTAAAAACAAAGCATCGGTAATATTTATCAGTTGTTCGATAAGGATGCTCATCATTACAGGAAAAGCGATGAGCCAGATTTTCTTATAGGTATAATTCATTTGTTCAAACCAATATGATACGATACATCCTGCCGCTTTAAGCAGCACGACAATCTTATAGATTTATAGTAAGGGATAATGACAAAACAATAACAGGCAAACTTAAAACATAAGCCTGTCTATTGCTGAATAGCAATAATTGGAAGTGCTATTCGTTGAGCGTAGCTATATGCACAACTGCCATTTCATATTGTTGAACAACTATTTCTTTTTCTGTTAGTTCTGCAAAGATAGCGTTTTTCCCTGAACTTATATTCTCAATTTATTAATTTCTTTCTGAATCCCGTCCAAAAAGCGGGAAGCGTGCGCCCCGTCCATCTGCGTGTGGTGGAACTGGAAAGAAACGGTGAGCGTCGTTTTCAGCAGGCGGCGTTTGTATTTGCCCCAAATAAGAAACGGATTATTAAAAATGCCGCTATACATCCCGACAGCCCCGTCTATTTCATATTGTGCCAATGCGGAAGTTCCGATAACCATGCTTTCCGTCAAGTCGTGATTGACGCAACTTTCAGCCACTTGTTTGGTAAGTCGCAGATAGTGTTGGTTAAACAAAGATAAATCATCACAGAAAGGAACATCACACGAACTTGCCTCGCCCTTTCTGTTGGCGACAATGGTGTTTACTGCAATGGTATCGTACTGCATCAGTTTACCGCCAACGGGCAGCATATAAAATTCTTTCACGTCCCTTGCGGATTTGCCGATGCACCAGCACATCAACATATTAAACTTCATGCCCGATTTCCGGCTGATTTTCACAAGGCGCGACACGTCGAGGGTCTTAAAGAACGTCACCATCGGCATAGGTGCGTTCATCCACATTTCAAAGGCGTATGCCCGGCTGGTTTCTTGGGGATTTACTTCTTTCATACTTAATGCTATTTTCATTTAATGAATCAGGCGGCAAAAGTAGGAGAAGCGTTTGAACCCGGATAGAACAAACGGGACATTTACACGGGATTGGTGAACAAATCGGAATATGGATTTGATACTTTCAGCAAAGACATGGGCGTATATCCGCAGAACTTCTTGAAATCCCGGATAAAGTGTGACTGGTCGGCATAACCGCTGGCGTATGCTATTTGCACCTGGTTGAGTTCTTTGCCCGCTTGATGCTGCATCTGCGCCAAAGCTTTTTGGAAGCGGACGATACGGGTATATTCTTTGGGATTGATGCCTACAAAGGAATGAAACAACCGCTCGAACTGCTTTTTGCTCAGGCAGGCAATAGAAGATAATTCGTTCACAGAGATTTGCGGAGTGATATATATTCGCTGTATGGCGGCATCTATCCTTTTAATTCTGTATGTGGTATCAGCCAAATTATCGGCAATTTGTGACAACAGCCATTTTTCTATGTAGCTTATGCAAATAGAATTATTCTCACAGTCGAATATTCGTGTAGCCAGTTCATTCAAACTTTTGTTTTCGAGGCTGTAACCGGACACTTCCTGATTGTAAAAGAGCGATGTCGGCATGTTCAGAAACATACTCATGGCGTGAGGCTGGAACACGACCACTATCATTTCTGTATTGCCGTCTGCATATAGGTGTGACGAGAAATTAACTTGTCCGCTGATGGTGAGTTTGTCTTGTGCAGCATTCAATTCGGGAATATATAGTGGTGCTTGCTTATGGAAGATGATTTGAGGGCAACCGATAGGAAAAGTCAGGGTATTCAAAAACTGGTTACTTTTGAATACCCAATAATATCTCACATAAGGTTGCAATAGCTTACATGGTCTGTAAAAATCGAATTCCTCTTGAATCATTTTACAAAAGTAGCAATTTCGTGTTAGTTACGAAGTAAAAAGAGGTAAATGAAACATAGAAACGACTGCGCATAATGACAAAGTCGTTTCTATGATATGAATTATATTTTCAATCCTTTCGGCCGATTTTCATCTTTCGCATATAGTTCCGAACGCCCGATGATGATATGCCGGACCCTATGAAATTCTCGGTATTTCGCGTTATTTCACAGGGTTGTGTATCTACCGTATTTTTTAGGTGTACAATGGAATTTATCCTTTTTGTTGTTCCCATTTAGCATACATTTCCCTTGAAAGTTCCACAATTTCCCGGCTCAACTTCACAAGGTCGATGGTAAGTTTCTCCAACTTGTAGAGCAACGCCATCGCCTTCTTCTCCGAAAAGTGGATGCGCAACTCTTTAACGACCTGATTGTAGTTCGTACCGATGGCACGGAACTGGGCGTGGAAGTCCGACAGTTTGGTGTAGTAGTCCACCAGCGTCTTGTTCACCTTCAGCACCTTGAACTTCTGTCCGAAGAAATGCGCCTTGAGAAAGACGGCTTTCGCATACATGTTCGATTCCTCGTACATCGTCAGGAACCTGTTCCATTCCACATCGTCGAAGCGCACCATCACGCAGTGCGTCTTCGGGTTCAATTTGGGATTTCTCCCGTACTTGCTCTTCTTTTTCATTCTTCTTATTCTTTTAATTTTATGGCTTGTCCATTGTTTAATCTTTGATTAAGGAACCCCGAAATTATCCGACTGCGGAGGATAATTCTGCCCACGGCAGTGAAGGTGTTTTCAGTTACTTAGAATTATTCGGGTAACTGAAAATATATCTTGCTGTGTCTTTGAAGACACAAGAATCCTCCGCCTGTCGGATTGGTTTGTGAGTATAATAACTCATTTGGAATATCGGTCAAGCCGATGGAGTGTATCCACTGACTTGACCGGTTCTACCGTAATCCACTCAGAGTTTGCGCCACTGCTCGATGTCCTCCCGGTAGGCTTCAAGGTGCAGACGGGCGAGGTTCTCAATAAGTCCCGATGCGCTCATGCCACGCCCACCGAGACGGTGGACAATCCCATCCAGCCGGTCACGCACCTCACCGCTGACGAACACAGGCTTGCGGTCGGTTATCTTGGGTACTCGCAGGTAAGCGGTACGGTACTCGTCCAGCGACAGCCTGCGTTGCTTGCTGCTGACACGCTTCTGTGGCACTGCCACTTCTTCGGGCGTTCCGCCTAACGGTTCATCCACCGTAGCTGTTTCCGCTTTTTTCATGACGGTCCTGCCGGGTTGTGCCAGCTGTTCCGGATCCAGACCGATGTTCTGGTAGAAATCGTCCATAGACTTCTCACTGCGGGATTCCCTGCGTCCCATTCTTTCCACGATTTCACGAGCCTGCTGCTCACTGATACTTGGTTCTCTTTTCATTGTCATAAAACAGATTGATTAAGTTATTACTGTGGTCTTGGTCTGTGCCTTGACCGATTGTTGCAAGCAAAGTAAGATGTTTTAGTACAGTCAGTCAATAACTTGGATTCGATTAGGCAATATTGTGAGATTTTGCTTTATGGTGATAGAGATATTGGTGAGGACTTCACAGATTTGCCGGATATGAATAACCGGAAGAACAAAGGTGCAATCACAGTCAGGTTTGAATTAAGTCCTTGTTTTTTCTCTTGCCACATTCCTGATTTCCGGAATTAAGAATATAGCCCCAATCTGTGCCAACCTCTACCTACCTGTGCCACATGCTTCCACTTCCGGGAAATCCATTGCCGGATAACAGATTATGTATTCCTTTGCGGCAAAAGAAACAGTAAAAATAAAAAGTATGTATATGGAAATCGTATCAATTGAAAGAAAGACCTTTGAGGCGATGGTCGCCAAGTTCGACCGTTTCGTCAGTCGCATGGATGCCATCTGTCAGCGGCACGGAGAGAAGACAATAGACGAGTGGATGGACAATCAGGACGTGTGCCGGATACTCAACATCAGCCCACGCACGTTGCAGACCCTTCGGGACAACGGGACGCTGGCTTACTCGCAGATAAACCACAAGACCTACTACCGTCCCGATGATGTACAACGCATTGTTTCCGTTGTGGAGGACAGGCGCAAAGAAGCAAAGTTCAAAGGAAGAACTATATAAACTTGATGAAATGAACGAAGTAAACTAACAATACTCACTAAATCCAAAATAACATGAATGAACTGATTAACAAGGACAACGAGTGGATAATCCACTTCATGGGCAGTCTCGACCGTCTTTTGGACAGCTTCGAACATTTGACTGCCAATTACCGCCCGACACTGAACGGTGAACGTTTCTTCACCGACAAGGAGGTGTCGGCACGGTTGAAAGTGAGCCGCCGGACACTTCAGGACTATCGAAACGAAGGGCGCATAGCCTATATCCAGTTAGGCGGTAAAATCCTCTACCGTGAATCCGACATCGAAAGGATGCTTGCTGACGGCTACCGCTCTGCCTATCGGCTGACAGGCACATGATTTTCTTGAAAGAGCGCAGTTTGCCGTCTGCCCAGTGATTACGTCAGCAACGGACTTTCGGCAAAAAGAGAAAGGAACGGCTTACGGACGGAGCATCAAAATCCTGCTTCGTCTGTAAGCCGCTCCTCTCTTCTTTCTTCTGATTTCCCATCAGTCGCTTGTTTCCGTTGCCGGATGCTCTTCAAGCGTATGGCAGGCAGTGGCAAGGTTTTCGGGCTGAATACGCTCAAACTCGTTTGAGGAAGATTCTGCCCGAAACGGCTCTGCCGCCTGACCTTGCTGCTGCCATCAAGCCATACGCTACCTTTGCATCCGTGTATCGGGAACGAGTGGCTGATGGAATAAGCCTCAACTATACCATCGGTTATTACCTCTGACGCTGGCAACAAATAGTATAATCGGTGTAGCTTTCTTAATGGTGCTAATTTCATTTATTATAAACCGTCTGAACAAGACACTCTCTTTACTGCATATCCTGAATGCAACGGCTATAACCATTTCAATATCATAAACGTCATAACTGATGCCATCCGGTTGCTTGAGATACTTCATCGTGTCAAATTCGTTCAGTTCTTTGCTCTTGTAAATGGTATGAATCGCCTTGCGGACATCGCATGAGAACACCCCGAACAGGTCGGCTATCTCGAACTTGGTCATCCATATAGGTGCAGTCGGTATGGTGATTACACCTGTTTCACTGATTGATATTATTCCTCTATCCATATCTATCGCATTACTTTAGACATCACGTTCTTTACATTATTCATATCGCGCAGAATGGAGGAATCCAACACACGTGCATAGTGCTGCGTCATTTTTATATTGGAATGGCCGAGCATTTTTGCCACATTCTCTATGCTCACACCGTTGGCGAGACATACAGAGGTCGCATACGAGTGCCGGGCTACATGTGTGGTCAAGGTCTTGTTTATCAGACATAAGTCTGCGATTTCTTTCAGATAGCTGTTCATCTTCTGATTGCAGGGGACTGGCAGCAGTCTGTTTTTCTTTTGGCAAGCTGGATGTTCCGCATATTTACGGAGAATCTCCAATGGAATATCAAGTAAAGGAATGTTGCACATGTTCTTCGTCTTTTGACGAGGCTTGCGAATCCATAGATTGCCATTGGAATCCTCCACGATATGTTCCGGTGCCAGTTGTTGCACATCTATAAAAGCTAACCCCGTGAAGGCTGCAAAGATGAAGACATCACGGACAATAGTGATACGCTCTAACGGAAACTCCTTGTGATAGATAGTGAGCAGTTCGTCCATTGTCAAGAACTCGCGTATAACCTCTTTCTCATGAAACTTGATGCCGATGAACGGGTCTTTGGTAATCCATTCGTTAGCAAGCGCAAGATTGGTTATCTTCTTCAAGCACTTCATGTAGCGGATAACCGTATTCTGCTGGCATTCCTTCTCTGTTTTGAGATAGAATTCAAAAGAGCGTACCAGCTCTCCATTGACTTCCGATAATGGTAAATCCTCCTTGCCGTATTTCTGTTTGATAAGTTCTGCAAGATAACGCTTACAACTTTCATAACGGCGGACGGTAATCAGGGCATAGTCCTTTCCGACAAGTTCACGGCATTGGTCGTTATGTTCTTGGATAGTTTGAATAAGTGTACGGACAACTTCGGGTGCTTGGTCTTGTCCGAAAAACTTTTCTTGTAATAGGCGAGCGGTGATGAACAGCCCTTGTTCCTCCAGTTCCTTGAAAGTCTGGTGGAGTTTGATTCTTGCATCCTCGATATAAGCATTCAAGTCGCAGGATTTGCGGCTCTTGCCTTTGGCGCACTCCTTCGCCTGATTCCACAAGGCTGGTTCAATGCTTTTGCGGATATTGTTTTCCACTCGCGCACCGTTCACGGTGATACGCATACATACGGAGGCTTCCCCGTTTTTCAGCAACTTGGCTTTCTTGATAAAGAAAAGCACATTGAATGAGTCTCTTTTCATGTTCCTACAGTTTTTCGTTGTACAAAAGTAGGAAACCATGCACGCTTTCTTGATACGCAAAATGTTGCAAATCAGAGAGAAGTAAACTTGTTCGGTGGAGATTTGCGCTCTACCTCTTTTGTTCCACCTTTTGGAACACCAGCAACTGTAATATTCTGCCGTTTTTTGCGTTCCGCCAGAAAACAAAAAATCCCGATTTCGTTTGGAAATCAGGACTTTACTGTCTTTTGCTTTTCTTCTAAGTGGTGCCACCAGCAACTGAAAATCAGCTTGTATGACACTGTCTCTCAATAAGTTATATCTTTATTACGATGTTAATCCCTTGAATAAGGTTTTCACAGCTTTGCACCGTTCGACATTAGTTTGTATCTTGGGTACGATTTCTGAATGCAAAGATAGAATTTTATTTTAGCAGTTCACATTTTGTTTGATTTATTATTTAGGTCTTCTTTATTTTTGTATTGGATATATGAGTTCTTTGATTTCTGTTTTGTAGATACTGACAAGTAAAATGTTTATATCTATGACAAATTGTCATAGATATAAACGGTGTAATATAATGGCATAATCATTGTTAAATTTCTTATTAGGTAATATTATCCATTTTAAAATATTGATTTGATTATGGCAAGAGAAATTATTAATTTTATCGAGTGTGGTTTTTGCCACAAAAAGTTTGATGTTGCAACAGAGGATATTGAGTGGGAACATATTAGTGATGCAGGAGAAACCGATACAGATTCTGATATTCATGATTTCTTTGTTTCACAAGAGGTCAAATGTCCTAATTGTGGAAAAAGCAATAAAATTCTTGTAAAAATGAAAGGAAAATCATCATGTGATATAACCGCAATAGAGGTAATATCTATGCAACCTGAGGCATTATCCTAATTGTTTTTTTAAGTTGCAGCTGTATAGGTAAGAACCTTTCTTGGTTTGACGCTATCAACTGCAACACTATATAAAGCTATTCAACAATATAAAAGTTAAAGATTTATTTTAAGTAATACCCTCCTGTTTTAGGTACACCCTTGAACTCTATTAAGTCCTTGTCTTGCAAAATCTTGATATATCGCATAGTCGTTCTTAAGCTTTTGCCAATATGCTTACTGATTTCAGAAGCATTCAAACCGGGAGTAGTTGCCAACAGATTGAGAATTGCTTGTTCATTTTTGTTTATAGTATCATTTACTCTGCCATTTACTGTGTCATTTACTGTGTCATAGTAAATGGCAGAGTTAGTGATTTGACGTTTGAACACTGCTGTAAACATTCCCTCCGTATGAAATTTCGGTTCGGGAAGATTCGCTTCCCTCATGGCTTCTTGCATACGAGGAATACCAGATGCAACTCTTTCAACTAAGTGCATACGGGTAAATAAACCGAAGATTAGCGGATTGCGTGTCATGCTTTTATGCCCGAAATCTTTAGCCACAACAGGCAGAAGTCCTCCGGGATTGGAAATCTCTACTCGGTCATCAAACATTTCTATCATAATGTTTGCGCCTTGTTCGTAGTAATCACGGTGCGACAGGGCGTTTATAATTGCTTCTTTAAATACAGTCAGAGGTATTTCCCAAATTTCCTCTCTTGGTCCAGCTCCCTCTATTTTATAGGCTACTTGCAGTTTACTTTCCAGCCAAGACATAGCCTGTAGATATTGCTGGTACAGCGAACCTCCGAAAGTTTTATCATCTATAATATAAACTTTGTTTGTTCCCTTGAAAAGAACACATCTTGTAACAGCGTGCATAAACTTTCGTTCAGGTTGTTTTCCAAAGAACATCGCTGCACCGTTCTTTGCCATTCCATTCTCGGTAAACAGTTCCAAGTTCTCAAATATTTGTTTGTTGGGTGTGGACGGACTTAGTTTGGCTTCTGTTCGGAAATCCTTAATCATCTGTTCGTCTGCATCTGTATAGATATTGAACCAATGGCAGGGTATATGGTCGAAAAAGATTTTATTGCACTCCTGAAAGAAGCTACGCATTTCTTCGGCTGTGCGAAGTTTTTGTGAGTTTGCCCCCTCACGCACATAGATAGAACCGGAAAATATATAAGGTTTATCCTTACCGGACGGAACATCAATCACCCAAACAGTTTTATTTCCAACATTTACGGAATACAATTCACAGTGGAGTGCAGGAGATATTTCGCTGATAGAACCTTGAATGGCAGAACGCTTATCGTTTTCTAAATTAGTATCTACTACTTGTCCGTTATCATCTACTCCAATAAGCAAATATCCTCCGTCTGCATTGGCGAAAGCGCATATTTCCTCTGTTAGTTCACGAATTTTTGAAGGAATACGAACTTTAAACTCCACATTGTAGCCTTCTCCGTTATCAATGAGTGATTGTATGTTATCTATATTCAGCATGAGTGTCTATTTTGATGTATTTAGTGCAAAAAAAATCCAGAGTTAATCATACAAATGATACAATATAAAACTGGAAGAATAAACACGCAAAAATAGTATGCAGAGCGAACCAATATAAAGTATCTTACATGATTAGAGACATAAGATAAAATACTAATATTAAAGTATTCTTTTTTTTCTAATTTGAACATCATTAAGTCAATAGGTAGATGGTTATTATATCTGTCTAAAATTTTCTCGTATTCATCTTTTATTTTATTGACTTCGTATAGGCTATGCTGTGGATTTACTTTTAATGACCGCAGGGAATTATATAGCTTTGCAATTTCCAATGCGCATTCATGATAATTTCTTGCTTGAACAGAATAATTTTTGGCATAAGCAAATTGACTAAAAACTAAAATTAGTATAGACAAAGAAATGGATATGAATGTACTACAATTATCAGGCAAGGTAAAAAAAGGTATTTTACATAGATTTAAAACACTAAAGATTATCAAGTACGAAGAAACCCAACCTACAATACGGTTATATCTTGCATCTAATTCTTCGCATCGTTCACTTGCTTTAAATCTAGCCCCTTTTGTAACCCATAATTTGTAGTTTAATTCAACTTCAAAATTATTGTCTTTCAAATACTCTGGAATACATTTTTTCCTTTTGTATATATTTTGAACTCTTCTTTTTTTATTATAGATTTTCTTTAAAGAGTTTGATTCAGGAAGCATTTCTAGGATATAACGAAACATGATATTAATGTTTTTTTAGATTAATAGACTGATAGGCAGATAGACTTTTACGGACATTGGTAAATCCTCTGTCAGTTTGCGAATCTTCGAAGGTACACAAACTTTAAATTTCACATTGTAGCCTTCTTCACTATCAATGAGTGATTGTATGTTTTCTGTATTCAGCATGAATCTCAAATAATTAGAATACAAAGTTAGTTATTTGTTCTGTATAACTCCATTAAGTTTTATTTTATTTATCTGCAATCGTATCATTGGGTTGTATTTATATTTGCCTTTTACAAAATTAGCTATATTGGATAACGGAACAAATAAAAAACAAGCTATTTTTGCCTTATCAATCAAGTTATTACAATTCATCATGGAAAAAGACTTTCAAATACCGACTTCGGAAACTATAGAGTCTTTGATAGGAAAAGGACTTTATCAAATATGGGATGCTCTCTGTCTTTTAATTGAGCATAAGTATGAAATGGAACGATTGTGGAACAATGGTGGGAGAAAATGGAAATATGAATATAAGTATCGAAGAGGTGGAAAAACTCTCTGTGCTTTATACGCTAAAGAAAATTCCTTTGGCTTTATGGTTATATTAGGTAAAGGAGAACGTGATAAATTTGAAATGCAACGAGAACTATTCTCAAAAGAAGTACAGACATTGTATGATGAAGCAACTGTTTATCATGACGGTAAGTGGATTATGTTTGAGTTGAGAAATGCCGAGTTGTTTAGTGATATAGAACGCCTTTTAGAAATCAAAAGGCTACCAAACAGAAAATTATTATCTTAAAGAAGTATCTTCCTTTATTATCATACTTTTGAATTTAAAATGAGCAAGAGATATTGTCAAAGTTGCGGTATGCCACTTCGTTTTGATATGGAAGAATGGCTGGGAACTAATTTGGATGGTTCTAAGAGCGATACGTTCTGTTACTACTGTCTGAAAGACGGGAAATATACAGTAGACGTGTCGATGCACGAAATGATTGATATTTGGCTTAGATACATAAATAAATACAATATGTATGCCCATACAGTTTATTCTCCCGAAGAATTGAAACTGATATTGGAGAAAAGACTGCCGACACTCAATCGGTGGAAACAAAAACAAGATACGAAGAATGTTCATAACCAAGCTATTCAAAGTATAGTTAATTATATCAGCAATCATCTGTTTGAGGATTTTGATATAAATACATTGTGCCAAAAGTGCGGAATGTCAGAATATCATTTTAGAAGGGTGTTCAAATTTATTGTCGGTGAAAATATAGGAAATTACATACAACGACTTAGACTGGAATATGCTGCACACTTATTGACCTCAACCGAATATACATTATCCCAGATAGCGGAACTATCTGGTTATCAAAGCAAATACAGTATTGCAAAAGCATTCAAGAAACATTTTAGAGTTTCAACATCCTTATTCAAGGAAAGATTCACACCTCGAAAACGAAATGCGCATACATTGCTAACTCCCAGAATAATAATGATTAATAAAATTTTTGTTTCTTGTTTGGAAGTGGGGAAAGCATACGAAAATAAGTTTCAATATAAGATGGTATGGGATAAACTGTTGTATTATGCAAGGTTCAATAGGATAGACAAAAAACACACGAACTTTGTCAGTTTAAGTTTGGATAATCCGGCAATAACACCGGAAGATAAATGTCGTTTCTATTTAGGTATAATTATGAATGATATACCGGATGCCAAATTGAATACTATACAAATCCCTAATGGACAATATGCTATATTTAGGCATATAGGTAGTTATGATTTTTTATGTGATTTATATAGGATAATTTATGAAGAATGGTTTCCAGATAGCCAGTACTATCCCCAAAACACATTTAGTTTTGAGGTGTATATAAATTCTCCATGTGATACAGATGTACCGGAATTGATAACTGACATATATATACCTGTCGTAAAGAAAAAAACATTCACTGATATAAAATAATATAGTATGGGAAAGATTTCAGAAATCGCACTGTTTCAACAATCTGAAACGTATGCATTAGTAGTGGAAACACGTACTACAGTAAAAGAAATTGCTATGACTATAGGCAGAAGCTTTATGGAAATAGAAACGTTGTTTAAAGAGCAAAATGCTGTAATGGCAGATGTTCCTTTTGTGGAATATCTTAATTTTGAATCCATGTCAGAAGATATTCACATGGTTATTGGATTTAAATCAGCTAAAGTCTTGTGTGGAAAGGGGAACATAAGAGCGATTACCATTCCGGGCAGAAAAATAGTATCTTGCTTACATAAGGGGAATTATACTGAATTAGCTTCTTTGTATCGTGAAATGCAGGAATGGATTGCGACTAAAGGTTATAAATCTTCAGGAGCATCGATAGAATATTATTATAGTAAGCCGGGGACTTTAGAAGAAGAACTGGTTACTAAGGTTGAAATGCCAGTTTTGTAGGCATCTTATAAAAATCTATTGTTAAACATTCATCTAAAGCCGTTTATTAGGCGGCTTTAATATTCTGATATGAAAAATTTATTAGAACAGAGATTTTTCCGGCTATTGTCGGAATGCTCGCAGCGCAAAGTTTCTGCATCCGAGTTTACGGAAGCTATTGAGGAATTGGCTATGCATGTAGCCAATTTTGGTATCAACGAACAGGATTACAGCGTTTTGCTCCGCTATTTTTCTTTTGGTTTACATCGTCTTAAATCGTACCGTGTGCGGTTTGAGCAAGAAAAAAATGCCCTATTTGCATTTAATCGATGAATCTATAGGACTTTTAAACACCGAAATACGTCTTATCGAATGGCGCATCAAATACCCGGAACAGCTACAGCAACGTATCAACAAACAGCCCCTTTCCCCTCTCTATCTCGCAGACAAGACAACCCTTATTAACATCATGGAAATGGTAAGCGGTCTGTTCCTCTCTAAAGACATCGTGTATCAGAACGGCAAGCCCGCCTACTTGGTGGACTTGGCGAAAGCCTTCGAATGGCTGTTCAATATCAAGATAGGCGACTGTTACCAAAAACATGAGGACGTGATAAAACGAAAGCCGGGCAAACTGACCGGGTTTCTTAATGGACTGGCAGAACTTATCCGAAAGGAACATGACAAGAAAGGGTATAGATAATCAGTGACTTATGGTTTATTTATAGGGGATTCCATTAGTTCCCCCGTAATTTCTTTGCGTCCGTTTTCTGAACTTTGCTTCATCAATCGATTGACAGACCATAATGTATAATCAGAAAAATGAAGCAATCATGTATATAGAGAATGATGATTTCAGCGTATGGATGCAGAAGCTGTACGCCAAACTGGAAGAACTCTGCAAGGATGTACGGGTACTGCGTAATGCCGACAGGGTGCTGCCCAAAGATGACAACCTGCTGGATAATCAGGACTTGTGCCTGTTGTTCAAAGTGAGTATCAAGACCCTGCAACGTTATCGGGCTATCGGTGCGCTGCCGTACTTCACAATCAGCGGAAAAGTGTATTACATGGCTTCCGATGTCCGGGAGTTTATCAAAGAAAGATTTAGCGTCACCACATTGCGCCAGTTCGAGAAAAAACACTGCACGAAGAATAAGAAGTGAATTTGAAAGCCGGGGCGGTTCTGCTCCGGCTTTGCTTTGGTTTATGGCTTGCTCAACTTGTCGGCTTGCTCCTTTAGCTGCTCGGCTTGTTCGTTTAACAGCCTTGCCCGTTCCAACGCTTCCGCCTGTTTCCTGCTACGGTACTCAAAGCATTTTACCGAATCGGTCAGGTTTCTGACGAAAGTGTTATTCCGTTCCCGGCTGAACTTTGTTTCCAGCAAATCAAGGCTGCTGCTGTCTGCCTTTCCTTTCATCAGGATATAGCGGTATTTTATATCGTTGTCCTGTAACCGCTGCATTCTTTGTATAAACCGTACATTCAATGCAAGCGACACAAGGCAAACGATTATCCCTGCTGAAAGAAGAAAGAACTTGGGTTTCAAATAGGGAGTTACCCGGTATGTCAGTTTGCTGTACCATGAAACGGGCGTTATTTCTCCGGCTGGTGTATCATCAGCCGGGAACAACACCTTTAACCGTTCCTTGAAATATCGGTGCGAGGTCACGATAAGCCCCTTTATATCTTCAAGGTCTTGTTTTTGGTTCTCGGACTGCCCTTTTCCGATACTGCCGATTTGGTTTAGAATCTCCTGCGCCATGTTTTCAGTAATGCCGGATTTGCCTTGCATTTCCGAAATGCGCTGTTCGATAACGTCCAGTCGGTTAATCGTTTCCTCCCGGCTGGCTGGTGTTGCCTGCTTCTCCTGCCGTTCTTTCAGTTCTGTAACCATGGAGAGAAGCCCCTCCAAAATTAAGTTATTTTCCATGTCCCTATAATTTTAAGTGTCGTTTCTTTTTCTTCTTTTTTCTTTCATCGGGATTGTCGGGCGTTTCATCAGCCGGAGAGGACGGGGCGGAGAACAGACCGCCCAAGCCTGCCAGTAACGGACTGTCGGCTTTGCCCGGTGTCTGCGATAGCTCCTGAACAGGTGCGGAAACAGTCTGTCGGTTGCTTTCGGTAGTGTTCAGCTCCGCATCCCCGAAACATTTATCCAGCTTGGAGAAACTGAAACTGCGGTCTATCTCCGAACCCTTAAACGTATATTCGCCTTTGGAAAAGGATATGCCCTGCACTTCGCCAGTCTGTCCCCTGTACTTGAAATGAATCCCGATACCCTTTTCTGCCAGCCGGGTTTGTAACTGCTGCCAGTTCCTTGATTTCCCGATTTCATCCTTTACGGCATTGTAAATCTCGTATTTGGATTTGTCCGGCTCTCTCAAACGGTGCTGCTTTACATGCTCCTTGCCTTTAGCGAAATAAAGCCCGTGTTTGGCTTTCAACTTCTTGCATACCTGCTCGTTGCGGTACATGTCGTTTCTGTCCGAAATGGTCTTGCCGTTGTTGTCTATACGGTTGAACACGATATGCACGTGCGGGTGTTCCCGGTCTTGGTGGCGCACGATGATATACTGCGTATCGGTGATTTTCATTTCACGCATGTACTCCTGCGCAAGCTGTATCATTTTCCCGTCTGTCAGCTTGGGTGCGTCCACCGGGGAATAGCTTAGCGCAATATGTCCGACTGGCTTTTTCAGGTCGGGGTTCATCCCGGCTTGCAGAATGAAACTGCGTATGATGTCCCGGTTGCTTTCCGCTAACACCCCCTCCGCATGAAGCAAGGTTGCCTGTTCCTTGCCGAGTACATAGTTCACGCAGCCTTTAAATCCGCTTCCCTTTCTTATTTTTCCAATCATCTGACAGTTGGTTTATGATTTCGACAATCCTGTTCTTGAGTTTCACCAGTTCCACCGCTACCAGTGCGAACCCTCCGGCATTCGCCCGGTGCGCCAGTTGGTTGATGTTGTTGGCTTCGCCCGCCAGCTTGCGGATAGTGTCCGCATCCTGCCTGTTCAGCCGGGGCGTTACCTCTGCCGAAACGACCGCCTGCCGGACGTACTCGCTGACGTGCAGCCCGGCTTCGGTGGCTCGCTTCCTGATTGCGTAGAACTGTAACTCGGTCAACTTCGTGCTGACTACCCGGTTCTGCTTGTCTATCCGGCTTTTTGCCGGGCGACCTCCTGGTTTGTTCCTTATCCCTGTCATACGTTTTTGCTTTTAGGTGGTATCTTAAAAATTGCGACCAACGGGAGAAATTTTCTTTGCTGTCAAGCAAAGCAAGGTGTTTCGGTTTACCGAAACATAACCTTGCTCTCCTAAATCACACCGCTTGCCGTTGGTACGCCTTGCCTGTTCTCCTGACTACAACCGTCTGCCCCTTTTTCTTTTTTCACCGGGAGATTGTCTGTTTTTCTCTTCCGGTTGTTGTCCCTTGACAGATTGCGTTTGCTTCTCCGGCTGTGATTGTTTGGCTGCCTGTTGCATCCTTTCCGCTTGTTGGTTGAGTTTCTTCCCGCACAAGTAATCGTTTAAGTCCTTGCATTCACTATACAGGTAGGATGAATCACGCACATGCCAACTGTATTCCTTTTGTATGGCTTCGACCGCTTTTCTCCCTGCTTCGTCATTATCCAAAAGACAGTGTATTTTTTCGTAGTCCGCTAACGGGTAAAGGGCTTTATCCACGTTGGCGGTCGAGTTCAGGATAATATAGTCCTGCCAGTCAAGACAGGGATAGGCAGGGTTTGTTTTCTGCCGGATAGCTATAAATGAAAGATAGTCCATAACTCCCTCAAATACGAAACAGGTATCGTTCGATTTCCCCGGCTGCCGTATGTGGGTAATGTCTTTGGGGGATGTGCTGCCTTTGAAACGTGGATTGCGAAGCTCGTACCCTCCGGCATCGTTCTTGAAAGCGAGCGCAAAATAAGATTTGCCACCGATACGATAATACATTTCCTGCACATGGTGCGCTGCCATTTCAGGCGGAATGTTCCGGCTTCTCAAATAATCCATGAGTGCCGGGTTCTGCAACGGCTGTATTTTGCGGATTTCCACCGGGCTGGCGGTTCGCTTCCTTTCATCCTTTGGATTTCTTTCCGAAAGCTCTTTCCCTTGAAAAGAAAAAGAATTACCGTTTCCCTGTTCCAGTCGGCAGATAGCCCCGTAAGCGTTGCAACCGTATTGCTTCATCACAAGGTCGATGAGCGAGCCGCCCTCACCCGTTCCGAAGTCACACCACAGGTTCACGCCGTAATCGACCTTGAAACTGGGCGTGTCGTCCTGACGGAACGGGCTGTGGTACATGCCGTAATAAAACTTGTCCACTACGGGAAGAATGCCGAGTGATTCCAAATAGTCCTTGATGCTTATGTCGTTAGCTTCCTTATAAGTCATAATCTTTATTTTTTGAATGTTTGTAAATTGCAGTAATGAAGTAAGAAGATAGTAAGATGAAAATCCAACAGCTTACTATGTCTATTTCCTTTTCTTTCAATGGATTATGCTCTATGCAGTAAGATAAGTAAGTTATATCCCTATAAAAAAGGTAGAAATATAACCTATGTTGTTTTCTTATTTCCTTTTTTGAAATTTCCGAAAGTTCAGGATTTTATCTTACTGCTTACTGCGCATTGTATAAATTGTTGATATTCAACAAGAAAAGTGCAGTAATATATTTTTCGGTAGTTACTGCATGGCAGTGTTAACCATAGTCGTTATCGGTGTAGGGTGCTAAAACGTGCTTTATCCTGTACCCATATACCGAATAATTGCTGTTATTAATGCGTTTTTGTACCCGTTTGAATCCGGCTTTGCGTAATGCTTCCCCTAACCGTTTTTCTGATAACTGCATGGGGCAGACCTCCCGTAAACGTGTGAGGATTTGCGCCGTTGTCATAAAGAACAGGTTTTCTTCTTCCTCGCTTGGCTTCTCAAAATACTGCATCAGCATCTCAAACTCAACCGTTTGCACCTCAAATCCAGCATTTGTTTGGTGCAGTTCTTCAATCTCCGTATCATTGAACCAATAGCGCACACGCTTCCGGTACAAGTACATGACTTCCGAATAAACGTTATCCATGCAGATGTTTTCCGCTTTCGGCTTGTCGATGTGCAAGACTTCAAACGGCAGGAAACGCCTGCTGCCTGTCGGGTCGGTCAAAAACTCGTTACCGTTCACCGATGCCATGAAACTGGCTAAGTGCGGATATTCCTCTATGTAAATATCATACGGTCTGCGGTATTTGACTGCCGGGGTGGTAATCAGATTCTTCAGTGCGTTTTCATTCTGCTTGTTGAGCTCCTTTAGCTGGTCATCGACATTGATAAACAGGTATTCGGCTATCAATGTGTAGATGTCCTTGCCTTGCGGGTCTATCTTACCTGTAAAAAGGTAGCTCTTTAACGGTAACGGGCAAAGGTTATCCAGCCACCATGTTTTGAACTGTCCCTGTTTGTCACCAGTCAGGACTAAACAGGTATGGTTCTGACAGCCTGTGTCGTTCATCGCATTGGCTACCACGCCGACAAGCCATTTAGTAAAATACTCTTCCCATTTATCGGGATTGGCTACCTGTACCGTGTTTAACAGCTTGTTGATATACCCATATTTGGCAGGATTCAGTAAGGGCAGGGCAGTAAAATATTCCCGTATAGGATGCACTTTTCCGGCAAAATCGCTCTCCAGTATCATGCGGATGTTATCGGCAGAGGTGGTAATGCCTGCGGTGACATCCAGCCTGCGCCTGAACGAGTTCAAAGCAAACTTTGTAACTGGCTGGTATAAATCGCAAGTATTTGCCGCCCGGTATTCCGTACGGCTTTTCACGGTATTAAACCGGAAGTCATACAGGATGTTAAGCTGCCTTTCGATGCGTTCGTTCTTGGATAGTTTGCCCTCGATGCGTTCCGCTTCGTTATCTCTTTTCTTTTTCATTGGAAAGCCTGTTAGAAGCCGGGACATATTGCTGCTGCATCCACTTTTTCAACTCATCCATATCGAAACGCAAGGAACGTCCACGCTTGACACATGGTATCACTCCGCTGGCGGCTAAATGGTAGAGGTAATTAACGGAATATCCGGTTATGATGCTGGCAACGGATATTTTGACTAACACAGGCTCTTTTTCGTCCTGTTCTTTAGGCTGTGCGCCGACTACGGGGGAAATCATCTTTTCGATGTTTTCCAGCCGCTTGAAAATTTCTTCGAATGGATTGTTCATAGTGCTTATTTTTTTGAATTAGCACCACAAATAAAATAAGAAAAAACGGTAAAAAACAAAGCGTCAGGCGTTTGGAATCCGTTTGCATAGGTCTGCATCAAATTAATATCGGCAAACAAAAAACGGTTCATGTTCTTTACCTTACTTATATAAGGGAAACCGGGAAACAGGAATTTTCATTATTCTTTTATTTATCCCGTGCTCGTTTCATCAGGCTGAGACATATGAGGACTAATAAGGACATCTAAGGACAGGTCGGAACAACCTATTATTCAGACTTATATATTTGCAGCGGACAAGAAAAACGGAGTAATAACAAAAATAAATCAGAATATGGAAATAGTAACTATTGAAAAGAAAACATTCGAGCTTTGGCAACAGAAGTTTGAAACCTTTATCCGGCGTATGGATGCGCTCTGTTCCCGGAAGAAACGGGTTAATTGGCTGGATAATTGCGAAACCTGCCGTTTGCTGAACGTATCAGCCCGGACGATGCAAACCTACCGTGACACGGGGAAACTGCCTTATTCACAGATTAACGGTAAGATTTACTATAAGGCTTCGGATGTGGATGCCTTTATACAGAACCAAGTGAAGAACAATTCTAAAAAATAAAACGTATGGATTTGATTACGAAAGATTCCGATGCCACGATGGTATTGTTTTCATCCCTTGACAGGGTGCTGGAAAATGTGGAAAACATGGTAACGAACTATCGCCCGGTGCTGAACGGCGAACACTACCTGACGGGGGAGGAGGTCTGCAAAAAGCTGTGCATCAGTAAGCGCACTTTGCAGGATTACCGTGACACGGGACTGCTGGGATATGTGCAGCTTCCGGGGAAAATTATTTATCGGGAAAGTGACATATCGGAACTGCTGGATAGGCATTACCGGAGTACTGGTTTGAAATAATGTTAGCTTGAAATATTGACATCTTGACATCTTGTTATTTTGTTATTTTGTTTTCATGCTTTCTTTATTTATAGGTCAATGGAAAGCCGACAAGCTTGTTTGTGAAAACTATGTTACAGGATTTGTTGCTTTAATTCGTTTGTTAATGCCATCTTCCATATTTCATTGTTGCAATATAATCACGTATATAAATAATTTGAGGAACAATTTTCCGAGCCTCTAAAATTTGTGATTTTAGTTTATGTTTATTACGACTCATTTGTTTTAATATGGCTGGACTATTCATTATTTCTGCGGATTTTTTCGCATAACTCCAATAATTACCTAAAGATCTACGTTTAGAATCATAAAAGTAATAAGGCTTGGTTTTAGTTCGAACAAATATTTTATGCTTTCTGGAGCCTAATTGACTAAAAGGATAAACTAGCCTATTTTCAAATAATTTGCCATGTCCTTTTTTATTGTGACTATGTGCAGAAAAATAAATGCATCTTTCTACACTTTTTCTCATTTTATAATAATATACACCTAACCCTGAATTTTTGATTCGAATATTTTCCCCATCGAAAGAAAATCCCAAATATTCAAGGAGCTTATTGCTGCCTAGTATTTCATGTTCGCAATGTATTTGTTTGTTATTATTTGTTTTGAATGTGTACAAATTGGTTTTTGAGAATTCTATAGTTAGATTTACGTTTTGTATTTGGTCTATCATGTAATCTTTCCAAAAGGAACCATATTTTAGTGGGCATACAATAATAATATCATCAGAATATCGTCTATATAACCCACCAAATGAATCAATATCTTTAGCAATTGTTATATCAAACTCATTCATATATACATTTGCAAGGATGGCACTTATAGGTAACCCTTGAGGGATTCCTTTATGAGTGTAATTATTATTATCATAGTCAAAATTTCCTTTTCTTATTAATCCTTTTTCCCTAATTTGTACAATATCACAACGTTGACAAAAAGCAAAAACCCTTTTATCTCTAAAATATTTCTTCTTTTTTATTTTTCTGGTTACTATTTTCCCGGATTTAATCTTGCAGATTATTTTATCCTTAAATAGTTCAAATAGTTTATCTTCATCTACATATGAGTAATTTATAATATTACGGTATATAGCATATTCAGCATTACTCATTGACGTTAGATTGCAAATTTTCTTCCATGCATTTTTTAATAATTTGTGATCTAAATTGTCGAAAAAGCCCTTAATGTCAAAGGTTATTACAGCGACATCTTCTTTAAAACATTTTCCTCTTATAAAATCAAAAACGTCTTTTGCATAATCAATGTTACATTTATTTCCGTACCTATTTTCACAAGGTATAGATCTATAAGCTGTAATACATTGGCTTATTTTGTTTTCATGCAGAAATTTTTCGTAGTATTTTGAAATTTTAAAAGCGTAAAAAGAATAGATAGTAGAATCTAAATGAGTTGCATAACAAATAGGACGGGTTTTTGCTCGCTTAACTTTTGAAGATGTTGTACTTATTTTCTTATAGTGATATTTCGTTACATTTCTTTTAATTAATGGAAAAAAAGCATGATGAGCTATCTTGTCCTCATTTCTAACATACGATTGTATATCGTGTTTGTTTTTGGGAGACAAGGGTTCGCCTATATGAGCATATTGTTTTATTTTCAGCCAACTTTTATTTTGTTTCATAATAAATAGTGAGGAGAGCGATCTTAATCGGAGTCTTTTGTTGACTTTTACAAGGTGAACTTCACAAGGCTATAAAAAGCCTCACCCCTTATAGATAGAATAATCTTCATATCTTTGCATATACTTCAAGTCATTAATAAATTAACAACGATGAAACATAATAAAGAAATACTCGTTACTGTTAAAGACATGTTAGCGGTGACCTCTGGATTACTTTCAGAAATCTTCCCTCACACTTGTCTATATAGAACTGTTATCCTCATACACCGTTTTGTATGAGTCTGCATTGTTCACTATAGTAAAAGTCCTGTTTCAGAGTCGCTCTCCTCAGTTGGCAAAGATAATAATTTCTTTTTAAATATTAATCTATCTAAAGGGTTGACATCTTATTACTTTTTCAACTTCTTGCATATCCCTTAATATCGTTTGGTCTAATACCTTTGCATAATGCTGTGTCATTCGCGTGGATGAATGCCCCAGCATTTTAGCCACATTCGGCAGCGACACGTTGTTAGCCAGCGCAATGACGGATGCGAAGCTATGCCGGGCTGTGTGCGTGGTCAGATTCTTTTTAATTCCGCAAAGGTCGGCAATCTCTTTTAAGTAACTGTTCATTTTCTGATTGCAAGGCACAGGAAGTAAAGCCCCTTTGTCAAGGCAGTACGGGTTATCCCTATACTTTTCAAGTATCTGTTTAGGGATGCTCAAAAGCGGAATATTACAAAGGTTGCTTGTTTTTTCACGGGCTTTCACTATCCACAGATTGCCGTTGCTATCCTCTGAAATATGTTCAGAACGCAAATTATACACATCTATGAACGCCAGCCCGGTGTACACACAGAAAATAAAGACATCCCGTACCAGTTCCAACCGTTCTATCTTGAACTCTTTCTGCCGAATCTTGTTTATCTCGGCTTGGGTGAGGAACTCTTTGTTTACTTCGACTTCGTGAAACTTGATTCCGGCAAACGGATTTTTCGTTAACCACTCGTTAGCAATGGCGAGGTTTATCACTTTCTTAAAGCATTTCATGTACCGGATAACGGTATTTTGTGCGCAATGTTTCTCCGTCTTTAGGTATAAATCGAATTTGCGCACCAGTTCCCCGTTTACCTCACGCAGTAGAATATCCTCTACCTTGTAATCCTGTTTCACCAGTTCCATGAGATATTTCAGGCAGTTATCGTAACGTCTTACGGTGATGTCGGCATAGTCCGTCCCGATTAGCTTCCGGCAGTTGTCGTTATGTTCCTTGAATACATTATACAATGTCTTGAAAGTCTCGTCCTTTCCCTGATAGCGGTTTACTATGGCACGTGCGGAGATAATCTTTCCCTCCAGTTCCAAGTCTTGGTAAATCTGATAGAATTTCACACGCAGGGCGTCAATGTAATGGTTAAGTTCGACTGAGTTTCGGTCTTTGCCTGTCGATTTCTCTTTTTCCTGCGACCAGAGTGGGACTTTGACACTCCGTTTTAGTTGAAGTTCCACGTATAAGCGGTCATAAGTGACACGCACACGCACGGGTGCTTCCCCGTTTTTTAACAGTTTGCTACGCTTGATGAAGAACAACACGCTGAATCTTTTTCTTTCCATACGGCTCAATTTTTAATGATACAAAGTTAGGAAATCGAACCGAGAACCCTGTTATGTAAAATAGCGCAACGTGCTGTAAAAGAATGAAGTAGTACTTCTGTCGTGGAACATTTCGGGCTTTTAAAAACCGTCCCTTGAATAAGGACGTGCCGTCTGCTTCAATCCCACTTATTTTGCTTATTCTTGGAAATGAAAAATCCCTGAACTTCTTTGAAATTCAGGGATTTACATCGTTTTGCCTTCTCTTGAAGTGGTGCCACCAGGAATTGAACCTTTTATTTCGGTTTATTCTAAATCCCTGATTGACTGCACATTTACTACTTTATCTTTTATGAAAGCCATTGAATTAGCACTACACTAAATTCATCGCTTTTCGTAATTGTCTTTACAATCATCATCTCTTTAATAACGTAAAGGTAGATAAAAAGTTCGATTTCCGCAAATGTCAATAGGGATTTTTATGAAATATTTTTTGCTCAAACCTGATAATGTTCCTAAAAGATGGCTAAGAGCCTGTCTAAATCTTACTCAATTCTATTTTGAGAGTTTTATCCAATATCTTTCAGCCATAAGCTGTAGCCTGTCTCTTATTGCCTTCATCACAGTATCGAAATCAAGCGCCTCTTTCCATTGAATTTTTCTAAGAAAAGCCTTCCAACGGCTTATGCGTGCCCCGTCTGTAGCAAAACTATCCGTAAACAGTTGCAAATCGGAGTTGTATGCAAGTCCTCGATTGTCGAACGTCGCTTCGATAGCGTCATACAAAGCGTCGTCATTCAAATTTCTCTTCGTCAGGAGCTGATAACAGTCAAAGAAATCTTTCATGCGACTGTTGAGGACATCACGATCTATCATCGTATGGAACTTCTCGGCAATAACGGTTTCTAAAGAATATGCCTGTATATTCACAGAAGGGATATCCGGTAAAAGCAGAGGAAAGTCTATAGTTGTTGGATGTGGAATGACGACATCGCCAAAGCCAATATCTACAGACATATTATAAGCTATGGTATCCATATGGACAGTAAAATAGAATCTTGTACCAAAATGTAATCGGTTCTATTTTGATACTTCCTGCGTCAAAAGATACCCCATCTTCATGGCATACGATACCCAGGATTTCTTGGAATACACGAGCCAGGAAATCCCTGTCACGACTGATCCTGTCTGCCATAAAATCCACATCAACCGTAGGACGAGCCTCTAGTCCATTCATGGCATAAAGCAAAGAGCCGCCTTTCAACAAGAAATTGTCCTTGTACCGGCTTACAGAAGCCCTGTAAAGCAGTCTCTCGTTGAAGTATCTTGCCAGAAGATACCATGTATTTATAGCCTGTCTCATTCATGAGGTTGAGCAAGCGTGTCTTTACAGACTTGCCATAGTTTTTCTTTCCCATTATCTTATTCTATTGCGATTTCGAGATAATTTTTCAACGTGTTAAACACTCTTAGACGCTTGGCGTAATCCTGCAAACGGGCGAGATTACGGTTCGGCTTTTTCAGATAAGTACGTATTACTTCCGCGCAAACGTCCAGACCAATCTTGTTTCGATACTTCACCGCATCACAAACACTTCGTTCCATATCAGTAATATGAACTTTATATCCCGATATATCCGCATCCATAATCCCAAACTCCAAGTTCTCTTTTTTCCAATAATAAAGTTCTATAGGCAGGGCGTGTGGAAGCACTACTTTCCTTTTATTGGCAATGGCTATGCAAAAAGCAGGCGGGACTGTCGTAGACAGTTGATGATATGTCCAGGCATTGTATAGGCATACAACACCATTCGGTATTATCCTCTCCACGTCTATCATCGTGTTTAGCAATACCTCGGGAGCTGCATATACCCCATGACGCAATCTTATCAAATCGCCACGTTCTTTAGCTCGCAACACCTGTTTATATTCCGACAGGTGAGATATATCCGTTGTGGATATAGTCCCTCCGAGAGACGCAACTTTATTAATTATATCATTCATATAATCCACCTTAGAAGTTCTTTTCACACTACAAAAATACGATTATTTTCCGAATAATAGGTAATATTCTGCGGTTAATTCGCAAAAACACCGTATAATACTGCCAGTATCCGTTTTTCATATAAATCATATCTATAGAAGAAGCCCTGTGCCATCTGATGATTTCTGATGACATCTGATGCCATTGCTTTTCATGTTTTAGAGATAAAGCGGTTCTTTGCCCAAATCCATGAAAATGAGATGTTATGAACATACAGGAAGCAAAGGACATCAGACTTGTTGATTTTTTAGCCGGATTCGGATATGAACCGGTAATACAGCGTGGAAACAGCGTGTGGTACAAATCACCTTTTAGGGCGGAAAAGAAGGCCTCTTTCAAGGTAGACCTTCATAAGGAACTGTGGTATGACTTCGGACTGGCCATGAGGGTTCTGATAATCTCATTCCAATGCATTACATGTATTGCCTATTAATGGTGCTATAATTCTGATATATGATGTCTTGCGCATGGATTTGCCTCAACGAATACGAATCTGTCCTCCGATTACTTGCCAATATTCCACTGCTTGAATAATATTATCCCCAATTATAGATGTCCATAATTACTTCTTTTATATTAGCTGTTGCGCCACCTGTAAATTCTCTTTTAATATTTTACCGAGACTTTTTGCAAAGTGTTTGTATGAATTCTTTTCTTTCTCTTTATCATTATCCGATAAATTACTACTATCAATTTCAGAGTGTACAAAACTGACAATACTATCAATTGCATTATCTACGGTTTTGCTGCTAATTTTTGATTTATATCCCAATGCATTTATAACACATATATTTACCAGCTCCAATATCTCTGGCGATTTAATAGCTGCTTTTATTCGCTCTGCCATTAGTTTTGCACCTTTATCTTGTGATTCTGACAAGATGTCAAGAAAGATATCAGCTAATGTTATTTCCCTATTCTCCATAATCTTCAAATTACAAACTTTCCAGCAGTTCTATCATTTTATAGATGGTAGTTGATGGATTATTATATGTATCCAGCATCTTGGCTCTTGCCGTTGCTTCTGATGTTTTTTCAGACAGTTGCTGTTTCTCATTTAATGCCAAAGTTCCCTTTGTGTAGTGTTCAAGATGTCTTTTCAGTTTCTTGATGCAGACGTTTTGCGTTAGTTCGGCATGACACTTCTCAAAGTGCAGCAAATACCACAACTCAATACATGGATTCGACACCATCAATATCGCATCTGGAATACTTAGCAGGTGTTCCAGCATTCCGTCCACATCTAGGTCAAACATTAGGAATGTTTTATCATTTTTGGTTACAACATATTCCCGTTTACAATTCTCTATATACCGAACGGATATGTTCGAATCGCTCTTTCTTGGGATAATTTGAATAGGCGCACGGTATTGTGAACGGAGGTGGCTGATATAAGCAACCTCAGACTCCCCTTCACAGAAAACAAAGAAGTTTGGCTTCATTGTTTTGCCTTTGGATTTTCTTATTTGTCGTCCCATATCAGTTTCTATTTTATAAAATTATCCGTCTGTTCGTCAATATACGGGATGGCATCAAAACGACCTTGCAGATATGCCTTTTCTGCATCCAGCCCGTCACGGAAATCTTTGTAATCAAACAGCGAATACAAATCCGAGGACCCGTCATCCCGTTTGTTAACAAAATATATCTGATCCTTACGTAACTTGTTGGTATTAAGCAGGTATGTATTGTGTGTAGTATATATCAACTGCGCCGATTCGCTTTTATTGAACAAACCGATAATATATTCTACCAGTTTTATATGCAGCTGCGTTTCGATTTCATCTATCAACAAGATTTTATTATTCTTGACGATATCCAGGATTGTCAGCATCATATTGAATAAACGCTGTGTTCCATCAGACTCTTCTGCAAAAAAGTTGAAAGGAACATCCGGGTTATTTCTGTGATAGGTCGTAATGACCAGCTGTGGTTTCTGAATATCTTCTACCGACAATATTTGATTGTCTGCAGGGTCAATCACTGCAGTCGAAAATACTTTATTCTCGTGCCTGCTGTCGATTTTGACAATGTCGCTATCAGCAATTCGCAGCACATTAAGGAACTGTTCTTTGTTCTCATTCAACAAGCGCTCGACAGAGAACGAATTATATCCGAAATAACTCAGAATAAAACGCTCATTGAAATATCGAAAAACATCTTTTGCTGTATCTCGATCCATCTGACTGGCGCGTGACACGAAAAGCGTTTTTTTGGATGTATTGGCAGCAACATCCATAGGGCGGCGAATCACCGAGCGGAATTCATAGATATTCTTTTTGTCGGGTCCCTTTGTTTCATCACGGGAAAATACCAGTGAACGACGGCCATTCGGATAATAGTAAAGTGCCTCTTTCAGTATCTCAACTTTATTGAGTTCAAAAGAATATTCATATTCGATACCTTCAAGGAGGAAGCGAATGAAGAATGTACTTGGCTTGCCAATGCCTCCGAATTTGAATGGAGTAAAGGCAAATATCGTATTCTCATTGTAATTATGAGATGAGAATATCATTCCCACACAAGCGCGAATAGCCTTGATAAGGCTGCTCTTTCCTGACGCATTTGCACCATAAATGGCAACAGTTTTAAGCAACCGCTCATCACCGCATACAAATGTATTTTCTTCAAGCTCCTTTGCCTTTTTTGTCTGTATGCTTGCTGCCTGCATATCCAGTACCACCTCATCTTTAATTGAGAAGAAGTTGCTCAAACGAATTTCAAGTATCATTTCATCCCTTAAATTTGTAATTGTTTTGCAAATATAGCAAATTAAATGACAAAATCATAATTCGGACAATTTTTAATAGATTAGAGGTAGCCTGCATAAAGTATTGTTATATAGGGGGCATTCGACAAGCCAAAGAATGATGTTTCTATATCAGTGTGTTCATTCACTGCTTGCAACTCATAAACCTTTTTGGCTAACGCAATATGACACACTTACAGTGGTTTAACTTTATCTGCCAGTTGCATGGTTGATACGTATTTATCCGCTATACAGCCCGCTTGCCAATACCCCGACTGACATTTGTCATAGGGAGCACTGTTCATACAAGCAGCAAGTTGAAACATGAAAGATTGTCCGAAACGATACAAAAATAGTATGTTCAACGTCTTGAGAACTGCCGTCAGACTATCACAGAAATTACTAGTTATTCGACTCTTTTCATTTGGAACTATTTCGTTTGGATAATTCTCTTCAATTTCTCGTTCTATTCTTGATAAGACTGCCTGTTTGTGAATTTGTCACAATTGGCACCATGTTTTTTAATGAATTCGCAAAGATTCTTGTTTTTACAACTGGAAGATCGTATCCTCTAAAAAATGTGATATTGCTCCAGGTTGTCATCAAAAAAGTGTATTATATATTGGTTTTTATCCTCGAAAAAATGTATCTTTGCAAGAGACAAGTGAATAATTCTTATTTTAAAGGAATCGATGAAACGGAAGATTATACAACAGTTGAAACTTTGGAAAGATAATCCTGCGAGAAAACCTTTGATACTGTTGGGTGCTCGTCAGGTTGGTAAAACTTGGGTGATGAAACATTTTGGTCAGACAGAGTTTGAGAACGTAGCCTACATCAACTGTGATGTCGAGCCACTGGCCAAGGAGTTATTTGCAGCCGACTATAACATCCCCCGTATTTTGCTGGCACTTCAGGCTATCACAGGAACGAAGATTGAAGCAGGAAAAACGTTGATTGTATTCGATGAGTTGCAGGAAGTGGAACGGGGATTGCATAGCTTGAAATATTTTCAGGAAAATGCGCCTGAATATCATGTGATGGCGGCTGGCTCCTTGTTAGGAATTACTTTGGGGAAAGGTCAGTCCTTTCCGGTGGGTAAGGTAAATGTAATGCATCTATATCCGATGGATTTTGAAGAATTTCTGATGGCTGCCGGTGAAACTGATTTGTGCGATTTGTTGCGTCAGCCCGATTGGGAAATTTTAAAGATTCTCAGTTTAAAATATGTTGATTTGCTTCGCCAATACTATTATGTAGGTGGCATGCCTGAAGTGGTGGATTGTTTCTTTCAGCATCAAAACTTGCAGGAAGTACGTGACAAACAGACTGAAATCCTTGATGCTTATCGGCGGGACATCTCCAAGCATACGACACCTACTGAAAGTATACGTATCGGACAAGTGCTGCAATCCTTGCCTTCGCAGTTGGCCAAGGAGAACAAGAAATTCATCTATAATGTGTTGAAGAAAGGAGCCAGAGCTACGGAATATGAACTCGCCATTCAGTGGCTGATGGATGCAGGTCTGGTACATAAAGTCAGCCGGATAAAAGAACTGCAGATGCCTGTCAAATTTTACGAAGATCTGGGTGCCTTCAAATTATTCCTGCTTGATTGCGGTCTTTTAGGTTGTATGACCGAGGCGCCCGCCAGCCAGATGCTGGTAGGAGATAATGTATTCAAGGAGTTCAAGGGCGCTTTTACCGAACAGTTTGTCTTGCAGCAATTAGTGGCCCAAGGCTTTTCGCCCTATTATTGGAGCAGTGACAAAACACCTGCGGAGATTGACTTTGTGGTACAGACGGAGCATCGCGTGATACCGGTGGAAGTGAAAGCCGAAGAGAATGTACGTGCGCGTTCCATGTCGGAATATATTAAAAATCATCCCGATTATCAGTTGAAAGGACTGCGCGTCTCCATGATGGGGTATCAAGATCAGGAATGGATGGAGAATATTCCGTTATTTGCCATTACGAAGTTCTTTGGATAAATGGCACTTTCATGGATATGAGATACACATATGAAGAACTTTGGAAGTCATGGGTGTATAAAAACAAAAAGCTCGCCAAATCCCTATTCTCGGATTTGGCGAACTCATTTTTTAGGACTCAATCGAAAGGGATCTGAAAAAGTTCTTATTTTTCAGTGCCCTCTCGAAGTGAGGATGATTTTTCTGCAACCGGTCCAAAGGACCGCCTTGCGCAACCGGGGCAAAAGGTGGCCTTTGCGGGTAAGAAATAGGAATACGACACTAGTGGCCACAGACAGGATCATCTATAATCAAAAGCCTCCATCCTGTTTCTTTCCAACAGCACGAGGATGTCCTTTTCCTTGTACAATAATTTGCCTCCCACTTTGTAATAAGGCAGTTTACCTGTTATCCTGTACTCAGCCAGTGTCCTCCGTGTCAGTTTCAGGTGCCCGGCCAGCTCGCTGTCGGTCATATAACGTTCGCCATTCAGGACCGGCCGCATCTTTTCCGCCTGTGTGTCCAGTATTTCGGACAGGCTCTCAATATTCCGGAAAAAGCGTATGATTTCCGGGCTTTCCTTGGTCAGCATGGATTGGATCATATCATTCGATTTTGAGGTGTCACCCGATGAATTTCCGCCTCCATAAAGCGGATGATATCCTGCCGTTTGTAATATACTTTACGGTCTATGTAACTGTAGGGGACGGACCCGCTTCTCCGGAGTTGTAACATTTTCCTTGGCGAGACATCCATAAGCGTACATGCCTCCTGGTTGTCGATCCACTCATCCATGCCCCGCGTGCTTCCTCCGCATGTCTCATGTACTCTTCTGGCGATGGCTTCCAGGGCCTCGTTCATTTCCATGAATGTCTTGGCCTCGATACACACAAATTCCATAAGTCTTTCCTTTTTTTGATTTGATACGAAAGTATGGAGAGGGAGACTCATATCCAAAAAGGTGTCCGCAAACGTCATCAGATGTCATCAGATGTCAGATATACATTGGTTTATGATATTTTTAGCCTGTTCCCCGGAAAGATAAGGCATGGCGGTAGCGGATGGCCGGTAATATGTAAAGTTTACAATCCGTATTTTACAGTTTTACACTTTACCTGTTTACACCTGTTACATTCGAAAAGGAAGAAAAATATAATTTACATCTAATTATCAATATGTTATAATGCTGCTTAAAAGACATAAAGGAGGTATGGCATACATTTTTCATAATAAAATGGTATATACTCTTACAGTGCGCACCGGGGGTATTTCAGTAGTAACCTTTAAAAAATACAGGAGATACATGCCATGATGTATATAGATAATGAAGTGCTCGAGAAAATGATAATGACCATAGTGGAAGGATTTGACCGCATAGAGAAGAAACTGGATAGGATGGGTCGTGTGAAGGAGTTCTTGAACGGTGACGAGCTTCTGGACAACTATGACATAGCCAGGCTGCTCAACGTGTCGCTTCGGACCGTGGCCCGTTACCGGGAAAAAGGACTGATCCGTTATTACCAGACGGATGAGAACGGCAAGAATTTCTACAGGAGTTCGGATATACAGGATTTTTTGCAGAAACGGGGAAAGAAAAACTGAACGGGGCAATGTGGATATGCGGAAGTTATGCTAACTTTGTCTTATAAACGGTTGTTATGAAGACAAATACCAATTCAAAATATCTCATTGCGGTTCTGATTGACGGTGACAACGCGTCCTTTGAGAGGATGGAGGATATCATGGGCTTTGTTTCCCGTTATGGGGATGCCGTTATCAGACGGATATACGGTGACTGGACGAGGAAAGCTCTTTCCGGATGGAAGGAGACCGCCCGGGAATATGGGTTCAGGTTGGTGCAGGCCTCCTCCTATGCTTCAGGAAAGAACACTACGGATATCGCGTTGGTCATAGACGCCATGGACATCCTCCGTGACGGCCGGGTGGACTGTTTCTGTCTGGTCGCCAGTGACGGTGACTACAACCCGTTGGCGCAACGGATACGGGAGGCGGGATTGAAGGTACTGGGATATGGGGAGGGCAAGACTTCCGTATCGCTGATACGCTCCTGTTCCGTATTCCTGTATGCCGACCGTAAGGAAAACAAGACCTTGGAGAACACCCCGGATTTTTTTATCCGAAGGGATATGGAGTTTTTTGACAAGGCTTTCCAGCAGGCGGCTGACGGCAAGGAGGAGGTCTCCCTTTCCCTGATAGGCGGCTCGTTGAAGAAAATGATGCCCAAATTCAAGGTCAAGAGATACGGATGCAAGACATTGGGCAAGCTCTATGAAAGGTTGGAACGGTACGAGCTGGTCATGACGGAAAAGGGAGTGGCGAGTGCCGTACGGATGAAAGGTCGGACCGTACGGCAGGAATGACCGGGAATAAATCCACGTCCGTTTATACCGGAATGGGATTTACCCGTAGCGTGTCAAGGTTGAGATAGGCCCCCCGGTAGAATGTCCTCCCTTCTCTGAACATGCGCCAGAGGATGTCGCAACCGATTTGTGCCAGCATGGAGTTGATGAACAGGTCCTGCTTGCGCAACGCCTCCGCGAGCGAGCAACTCGGGCCTGAGTCCTCCTCCCTGATGGTGGAGTAGCTGACCTCCTCGGTGATGACATTCATCCTGGGCATGGGAAGGTATTCGCTGGATGCGGGCTGGCTTATTTTGCTCCGGATATTGCCTACCAGGACTTGCCCGGTGGTTTGGGCGTTCCCGAAATCCATCCAGTATATCGGCGCTTTCTCATCGTTATTTTTATATTCCCTGTATTTCTTCAGGAACCGCCACAGGTCGAGCCGGGAACGGGTGTTGTCCGTACAGGTGATGATGATGTTCGCCAGCGGGACGTTTTTATCCCCTTCTTTGGCTATGATCGGATAGCGGCATTCCCTGGCCTCCCACGCGTAACCGAAAAAACGGTTGATGCGGGTGACAAGCGCCGTCGCCTTGTTCAACCCCAGTTCCGTCTCGCTGAACAGCTGGCGGCCGATGTTTGCTTCCGTGACAGTGTCGGGGTCGAAAGCCGTCAGGTGCAGCCCCGGATGTCCCAGAGCCTGTAATGCCACGCTCATGCGTGCTAGGTTGGTTATTACCTGCGAGCCGGTTCCACCCGCCCCGGCTACCAGGACGGTTACGGGGTGATAGGGACTGAGCAGGTACTTGTCTGTGAAATGGATCTTTCTCATGGCAGGATGTCTTTCAATCGTTTGTTGATCGGTTGGAGTTCGTCGTTGTCGAACGGCTGTTCACGCATCCGCTCAGTAACCAGGACCAGATTGTTTCTCGTCGGGTTCTTCCCTCCTCCAAGATGGGAAAATTCACTGAGCCAGAAACGTTTCTCCCAATATTCCAACAGGGTGTGAAAATCCAGGCTCTCCGGTTTCTCCAGTGTGGAGTTTCCCAGGCATACGCTTCCACCGGTCACGTTGAAAAAAGGGGCCAGATAGAGCGGTGTCCTCCCGTCCGGTTTTTTCCCCTTGTAGGCGAAGATGTCCATCCTTTCATTTTTAATGATATAAATGACTCCCGGCACGTGGAACATTCCATCCCCGATGTTCAGGTCGTTCTTGAAAAACATCCGCCGTTTTCCCGGCGGATTATACCACACATAGCTTTCATGCCCCCTGCGGGTATCGCACCACAGCATGTTGGGTGGCAGCCACCCGTGCGGGATACGCCGGTTCCCGTCCGAATAGGATTCCACCAGGGAGTCCATGAATTCATATGTAACCGGAATGCCGGCTTCCATTCTTCCCTTTTTGTTGATAGGGCGTAGTTCCAGGTAGTGACTTCCGCTTGCGTAGTGACTTTCCTGGTACTCATAGGCGATCAGCGCCGCTTTGGGCACCATTATCTCTTGCAGTTGCTTGGTTAGTTCGTTCATATCCTGTATTTTTTTGTTTTCGTTTCTTTATTTATTGGGAAACGGGCACTTTAAAATGCCTGTTTATGCATTGCGTGAACCGTTCCATCCATCCTGACAGTCTCTCCGGATAGTCGTCCATCCGGAACAGTCTGTCCGTCTCAGGTGTCAGATACATGCTTGTGACCGGGGTGATGGCATACGTCTCCCGGTAGTCCGAGTTGAAATAGCATTCCATGTTCTCCGTGAGGGCGTCATTGTTGGAATATGCCAGCATGATCTGACAGTCCAGGTCGATCGGGGGGAAATCCGGTGATCTTTCATACGCCCAGTCGTAACCGTATTGCATGATGCACGGATTTCCTGGGGTAATCAGTCCCATCCCTTCCCGTATCAGTTCCAAAAGCTTCCGTTCCTCCTTCACTGCCGCCCAGTATTTCCGGACCTTTTCTTCCAGATCGGTACAAAACGGTTTCCCTTCCATTCGTTTAAGTGTTTTTGCGATTTTCCCGGATTGGTAGGATTCCGCCAGGCGTTTGTATTTACGGATTGTCTGAGGGGAAGCCTCGGGATCGCGGTTCTTCCAGTCATCCAGTTCTTCCACCGCCAGCTCATAATACCATGTTTCCGTGACGGCGTTCAACCCGTGGTAACGTACGAACTGCCGTATGAATTCCCGGACGATACGCCGTAACGGTACAGGAAGGCTCTCCGTGAAATCGACGGGTAGCCAGAACAGGGTATGGTCCGGCCAGTCATGGAACCTGTACAGGCAGAAATGGAGCCTCCCGGCCCTTTCCTCCAGATTGACATGTTCCGGCAAGGTCTCGTCCAGGGCCTTGTACAAGGCGGTGATGTTGATGCGGGGACCGCTCCCTTTCCTCGTGCGGAAAGGGAGCCTGACATTCATGAGATCGGCATATCGCAGGGCGGACCGGTATAGATAGTCAAAGTTTTCGGACGTGGTCAGGTTGACGCATGCCCCTCCCGTTTCGTCCTCCACTAGATAGTCCTCCGCGATGGGGATGAATCTGCTTGTCAGAAAAGCGTTACGCTCCCCGGTGGCGGCAGTCTTCTTTTTTCCCGGCCCATCGTACCCCGTCCGATGTACGAGAGGTCGGCGGCCCTGATGATCAATACGGCCAGTCCCGCCATTTGTGATTCTGATAGCGTTTTGCATGTATCCTCCTTTTTTTTGATGGAAATTCTCTTTGCCATATATCTACCCTTTTGTTCCGATGGTCGTCTTGAACCGGTAGACCACGCTGTCATCCTCGCATTCCGGACCGTGTACGCTCGCCGTGGTCAGTTCCGGATAGGTCATGGAATAGAAATCCATCACCTCGTTCGGGGACAGGCTGTTGTCCGGATCGGCCAGTTCTATTTCCGACGAGCCTTTCCTGAATTTGAAAACTCTCTGCAATCCTTTAATTTCTAGTGCCATAATTGTATTTTTATAGGGGTTAACAACATATCATTTCTATTTGTGCCTCGTCTTTCATGCGGTATTCCTCCGGGAAGTCGAGATATTCCGCATAAGGGTCCTCACGCAGGAGCTCCCTGTCATGCTCGTCGTCCTTGTCGAAGCCGTACTGTCCCATGTCCTGCGCTCGTGCCCCGTATTCGCTTTCCCCTTTGTTATCGGGAACAGTTTGCGTGGAAGCCGTTTGCGGTTGCGAAGGGACGGGTTGCAGCCATTGACCGTCGTATACCTGTGATTGCGGCATCTGTACCGGCTGGTGGAATTGTATGGTCTGCGGTCGGTTCACGGGCTGCTGACAGCCGGCCGGTGTACCATCCGCTCTTGGTCGTGAAGCCGCCTGTCCGTGTGGAACCTGTTGTGGTCGCGTGCCTTGTACCGACCGCGGAATCTGGTGGGGAGATTGGCGGGACGGTTGTTCGGGCGCGAACATCCGTATCTGTTCCCCTCCCTGATATCGGGGGGCATGACCGGGTACCGGTGGCGCCGCCACCGGTTGGATAACCTGCGCGGGCTGTGGTTCCGGCATTACCGGTTCCGCTCCGAAGAGACTGCCCTCGGACGCTTTTTTCTGTACCTCCACTATCTTCACGTCAATCTCCTTCTGCTTGTCCGGCATGGCCAGCCGTTTTGCCTGTCTGAGCCAGGTCAACGCCTCGGAATAGCGTTTGCCGCCTGTGGCGTCCTCCGCCTTTTTAAGCAGCTTTTCCATCTTCTCCCGTTTCTCGCGTACCTCTTTTGATTCCTTCTCAGCTACGGACTTGGCCGCCTTGCTTTGTGATACGGCCTGTTCCGCTTGTTTCTCGAATGTTTCCAGGTTGGTAAGGATGCCCTGCGCCTTCTGTACGGGTGCGGTGATCGCTCCCAGGAATTCCATGTCCAGCTCTTCCGGGGTACCGTTCAATACCAGCGGGACGATTTGTTCCCCGGCCTCGTCTTTCAGTCCCGCACGCCGGGGCATGACGGCCACGGTCAGCTTGTCATTCACTTGTCTGATGTTGATACTCAGGTCTGTGCCTGCCGTAATCATTCGGTTGATCGTTTGAAAAAACATAATGGTAAAATATTAATAAGTTATACATAAGTCTCTTGGAAAAACTCTTTCAGGAGTCTCTGCCTGTCGGGATTGGACGCGATGTCCTTTAATGGCTCCAGGTAGTGGCCTATTGTTTTCAGTTCGTCCAATATGCCGGGGAACCGTTTTTTAACAGGTTTTATGCGTTTTGTGACGGGCCATGCGACCGGCATGACCGGGGCTGAGGGGGTGGATGTCGCAGTTCTCATGTTTTTTGTATTTTAGGAGTTATACAAGCATGCCCATGACGGACAGGATAAGGATGACTTTTACCACAAGGAGGAATGCCCTGAAGAAGAATCCTATGATTGTTCCCGATAAAAGGAACAGGACGATCAGGTACACGGGAATGATTCCCTTGCTGTAGAGCAGGCATATTCCCGTAAGCAGGACCAGTGAGATCACTCGCTTGCAGATGTTTTCGATGAGTCGCAGTTTCATATCTTTAAATTTTTAAGAATGAATAATCCCATCGGGATATGTTTTCCCGATTTTATAGGCCTCCGGCCCTTGGATTGCCTTTTTGCGCAAGGCTTGGCAAAAGAAAATACCGCAGCGTAGCGAGGATGATTTTCTTTTGACCAACCAAGCCCCCAAAGGGGGCCGCCTTGCGGCAAAAACGAGGCAATCCAAGACCTTTGCCGGTTAAAAGCGGAAAAACTATCCAATCTCCCATGAAAAAAGGAGTACGGCATTGAAAGCCTGTACTCCCTGCTCTTTTGAGAATCGTCCCGTGCCGGTGGCGTAATATCCTACGGGTTGTTTTTAGCCTGATAGATCCGGAATATCTCACCGGTCACCTCCTTCACCTGTTCCAGTACCCCTCCCAGGAACTCCTCTTGCGTGAGTTTTCCCTGTTCTATCCGTGCCAGTTCCGCTTCCCATCCGGAAGTGAGGGAGGTGTCGGCCACTTTCATCCCACATACCGTTTCATAGAAGAAAAGCCCTTTTGGGGTGGGGATGACATATTTGCCTGAATAGCGGATATATTTACGCTCCAGCAGTGTGCGGATGATATTGGTACGTGTGGAGACGGTCCCTAATCCGCTCCGGTCCATATAGCCGACCAGCTCCTCATCCGTATAGGGGGATACCGGAAGTGTTCTCTTGCGGACGATATTGCATCCGCTTACCGGTACCGGCTCTCCCGGGGAGAAATCCGGAAGTGCGGAACAGGGCATACCCCCCCTTGCGATAAGATGTTCCCGCCCGAAGATGCTGAGCCACCCCTTTTTCAGGACGCGGTACGTTTGGACGCTGAACTTCCGTGCGGCACATACTACGTCGATGGTCGTATATTCCACCCGGCAGGATGGCATGAAGGCTTCGAGTGTCCTGCCGAGAATGAGCGTATAGACCAGTTGTTCCTCCTTGTTCAATGTTCCGGGGGGCATGCCGGTGACAATGATCGCGTGGTGATCTGTCGTCCCCTGTGCGCTGATGTCGCTTGGCGGCGCGGCAAAGTCCGTCATTTTGGCGTATTGGCGGAATTCCTTGCGGGAAAGAATCTTTTCCATGACAGCGGGCAACGTGTCATATACGTCCCTTGTCAGCAGGCGGCTGGCGGTACGCGGATAGGAGATCAGTTTCTTTTCGTACAGGCCTTGGGTGATATCCTGTACCTGTATGGCTGTCAGGTTGTGGTAACGGTTCGCGTCCTTCTGAAGTTCGGTCAGGTTGTAGGGAGCCGGTGCCCGGATGTCCTCGCTCTCGCGGTTGACCGCCGCGATACGTGCGTTCCGTACCGCCTTGCAGTCACCGTACAGTTCTGACGCGTACCGGTACTCCTGAAAATCTTCCGTGTGGCGCAGTTTTATGATTTGTCGGTCCTTGCAGAGACTGACGAATACCTGCCAGCTGTCGGCTGGCAGGAAATTCTCCCTCTCCCGGTACCGTCTGCATATCTCCGCCAGTACGGGGGTCTGTACCCTGCCCAGCGAATTGTTCCCGAAGCCTACCGCCTTACAGATGGCATAGCTTGAATTGACTCCCAGGAGCCAGTCCGCCCGGTTACGGCTGTCCGCCGCCTGGAACAGGTTGTCGAACCGGTCACATGGAAGGAGGCTCGCCATGCCTTCCGTGATGGCCTCGTCCGTCAGAGACGAGATCCAAAGGCGGAGGCAGGGTTGTTTGCACTCCAGAAAGCCGTAAAGATGACGGAACAGCATCTCTCCTTCCCGGGAAGCGTCGGTTGCCGCAATGATAGTGTCACACGCATTGAGTACTTTGGCTATTATCTTCAATTGGAGGAGCGCGTTGATGTCGGGATTCCATCCGGTATCCGTCTTCACGTGCCTTACTGTCAGGAAGGAAGGCGGCAGCAGGGGAAAGTCTTTCCATTCCACACGGGCTGTCCCTGAATCCTTCGGCATTGCCAGGGAAAGCATGTTGCCATATGTCCATGTCACCATGTAGCCGTTCCCGGTCATATAGCCGTTCTCCTTTCTGTCGGCTCCCAACACTCTTGCTATCTCTCTGCCCACGTTGGGCCTGTCAGTCACTATTGCGATCATATTCTTCTTTTTTGATGTCCCGTACCGGATTGGGCGGTACGGGGGATAGGTTAAACTTGTTTTATTTTTTTGTTATTTCTTTGAAGGTTCCTCCTGGCGGAGGCCGTTGATTTCCATGATTGGCTTGTTGTTGTCACCGGGTACCAGTTTGAGTGTGGCGTCCATGGTCAGGCTGATAACCGGGGTACAAAGTCTCAACGGGATGATTTCCGACTCCTTGCCTTGCAACAACAGGTCGAGGCTGCCGTCCGCTTCCAGTTGTTCCTTGCCGATACCCACGGCTTTCAGAGCGGTCCAGTCAATATCTTTTACATTATAAATATAAGGGATGTTCCGATTCGTATTCATACGGTTTGGGGATTTGATGTTTGTAAAACTGACTTTGTCTCTTTCCGATCGGGGTTATACCGCTTGTTTTGCCCCTTTCTTTTGTTCCTGCTGCTGGCCTTGGGCGGTATCCGCCTGTGTCGCCTGACGGGAAGTGTCCCTGCGGATATCCGGGTTCTCCTGGAAATACTGCAACTGCCCGGAATAAGGGTTCACTTTCAGGTAGGAGCTGAACGTTTGCCCGTTGTTTTTCAACCCTTCAACAAGGAGGGTCTTTCCGTCCTGGAGGTTCGCCTTTTCCTGCGCCGTGAACACATGGCCGTAAACCTCCGCCGGGATACGTGGCGCCTGCTGCTCGTTGAACCCGTCCGGCGTGCGTGAGTACATCGTCCTGCCGGTATTCATGTCCAGCTTGACAAACGCGGAGAATTCCTCTCCCTTGCGGTTGATCATGTTTTCCAGATAGACGGCCTGCCCCTTGCGTAAGGTCTCCTTATCCTCGGGGGTCAGTTGTACGCTGCATATCTCCTTGGGAATATAGATTTCTCCGGTTTCCGGATTATGGCGGGTATAATTTGGCCGTCCAGTCGTCTGGTCTATCGTGACAAACGCGGAGAAAGCCCCGTCCCTGTTCTTGAACTTCATGTCCTCGACTAGGATGGTATGTCCCTCGCTGAGCATCTTTATTTGGGTAGGTGAGAGCGGTACGCCCCCGATGGATTTCTCGTTGAATACCTGGTTCTTCGGGAAGATGAACTCCAGTCCCCTGCGCTCGGCGCTGTATTGGAGCGTGGCGTCAAATTCCTTCCCCGCCTTGGAGGTCATCCCCTCCACCTTGACGGGTTGTCCCTCCTTCAGCAGTCTGATCTCCTCGTCCGTAAGTCTTACCCCGCTCACTTCCTGCGGGATGTAGACATGTTCCTGCCGGACGGCGACCAGCTCGTTGGTGTTTTTGTCGATGGAGATCAGGCAGGGGGTGTACTCGCTGCCACGCAGGTTGAGTTCCACCGCACGTCCCATGTTGCCGGTCTCACGCAGGTTCTTCTTGTCCTCCTCGCTAAAGTTAAATCCGAAATAAGGGCGTTCCAGTTGCGGTTCCTTGCGTATGCCGTGAACGGCCAGCCCCACCTGCCCGTTCTCTTGCGGTATGAGCGAGAGCCTCGCGTCCAGTTTGGCTGTCAGCACGCCGGGAATGTTAAGTGTCAGCGGCACCAGCTTGTTGGTCTTGTAACCTCTCAGCATGGAGTCGAGAAGTCCTTGCTGTTCGAGTGTCGCCTTTGAGATACCGATCTTGTCCAATCCCTCCCAGTCGATCATGTTCTCATTGTAACGATAACGCGGGCCTTGCGGCTCTTGTGGCACCTGCTGTGCCTGCGGTTGCTGCCGTTGCTGCCGTTGCTGGGATGCCTGTTGTACCTCACTCTGTTGCAGGGGTTCCTGCGGTTGCGTTTCTTTTTTTGCCATGGCTGTCTCTTGTTTATTCATGTTTTGTTCCTCCTTGTTCTCTCTCGGACGGATCTCATAGCGTTTGAGGAACTCCTTCACCGCGTCCGTCTTTTTCCCTTCCGCCAGGTCCTTGATCGCCTGCTTGTTCACCTTGTAGTCGTGGAAGGTCATGCGGAGCAGGCGGAAATGGGTCGGTTCCTTGAGCTGGCTCCAGAAATTCTTGATGAAGTTTTCGAGTATGCTCGAGTTCTTGTCGAATTTCAGGAATGAGTTTTCATTCTTCTCGTCCGCCGGAACCGTCTTGACCTTCCCGTCCTTGTCGATCTCGCTGACCACTTGTACACCGGCTTTCGGATCGCTCTTGTTATGAACCATCATCAGCTCGGTGATCTGTTCCACCAAAGGGGCGTCGTTCGTGACCTTCGGTTTCCGGGTCCGTCTAGGCTTCCCGTTCGGGCTCTTTTCTTGTGTCATACCTTTTCTTTTTGGGGTTAATAAATTGCTTTGACACTTCAAAAATATGGGCTAAATCCGAATAAAACTCTGATTTTCAAAAAGGTGTCATCAGATGTCATCAGATGTCGTCAAATGTCCGAAAGACTGGTTTTCCGTGAGAGAAACATGCCGTGAAAACAAGGATATGGTATGCGGAGGAAGGGCGAAGAAGTAGGCACGGGCGCAAAGGGAGGATTATGCAGAGCAGAGGGAGCTGAAGTCCCTGTCTTCTCATGGGGCGGTGTTTTTTCATAAGACATTGCCAGGTCTGCCCATATATCCCGTACTTCCTGCCGGATTTATTAGGGATATAAAGGAGGCCCTCCTTTTTTCATCAATGACACGGTCATGCGTCGCGTCGGTCGCAGTGAGTCCCTATAATCCTTCCCGAAATCAAAACCATTGTCCGGGCGTTTGTTTCCATGAGTATTTTCCGCGACTTGTCGCAAGGAAAATACTCATGGAAAGCGAAGCCGGAACGCCCGTGACAATACGGTTTTGATTTATCTTTGATTATAGGGAACTCACTGGTATCCGTCTGTTCTCCATGAAATTTCCAGAAAATATCCTATTTTATGTAATCAAAGAATTACCGTTCTCGCTGTTGACGGTATTATATGATGTTTGGTTAAATTAAAAACGTAAAGTATGGAGAGAAAAAAAGGAAAACAACAAAGAAAAGAGAAGAAGTTAAGCTTTTTCAACCTTATTGAACAAAGAATCTTGTATTTCGAAAGGCTGGACAAGAAGAAAACGGCGAGTAATTACATTTGCGCCTTTAAGCATTTCAAACGGTTCAGGGGGGATCAGGACATCGCTATCGAAGATCTGACTGTCGGACAGATGAAGGATTTCCAATCATATTTAATCGGCGAGGGACTGAGGATGAATACCATTTCGCTGTACAACAGGGAACTCCGGGCCGTTTACAATTATGCGTTAGACGAGGAGATCATACAGATGGACAAGCGTCCTTTCCGCAAATCGTTCACCGGGCAGGAAAAAACTCGCAAGCGAGCCGTTGACGGCGGGGGTGTCAAACGTCTGGCGATTCTCTCCCTTATTGACAAGGAGATGCTCGGATTTGCCCGAGACCTGTTTTTGTTCAGTATCTATATGCAGGGAATGCCCTTTATTGACATGGCTTATCTCAAAAAGGAACAAGTAAGGAACGGATGTATCACTTACCAGCGCAGGAAAACCAATCGTCAGTTGAGGGTCAAGATACACCCGCAGGCGCAGATTATCATAGATCGGTACATGGTATCCGATCCGGGCTGCCCCTATTTGTTCCCTATCCTGTATGATCCGGAAAAAAAGACAGAACGGGAGTATTCGAGTGCCTTGCGTGTCTATAACAAGCGTCTGGACAGCCTTTCCTCCTTGTTGGAACTGGACGAGCCGTTAACATCGTACGTGGCCCGCCATACTTGGGCCTCGCTTGCCCGACAATGCGGGACAAGTGATACGGTAATCAGCGAGGCGATGGGGCATAGTCACGTAGGGGTGACAACTATCTACCTGGCCTCGTTGGATATCGGTATGGTTGCCATGGCCAATCAACGGGTGATAACCTCGCTGTTCAGAAAGCGTATCCCCTGATGGGAAGCCATGAAAATTGGATATTTGAGGATTTCTGATTTGAGTAATTCGTTGGGAAATTATATTTTTGTCTCGAATAAAAGTGCTTCCTCTTACAAAGAGGGGGAACTTTTATAAAGAACTTTTATTTCGACCGCAAAAGTAGATATAATTGAAATATAGGCGGCAACAAAAGTAGTCCTTAAAACTACAAAAATAGACCATGATAAGATGAGTTGTAGTGATGGATGTGAAGATACATGAAAATCTTGTCCCTCTACATATAATAAAGAGACAGTACTATAGTGTATAGGCTATAAAAAGGTTTACTTCTTGTGTTCCAAGCGCAGCTCTGTCGGTGATTTGCCAAAATGTTTCCGACAAAACGTGGTCATATAGTTGGCCGTAAATTTGTATTTTTCAGCGAGTTCTGCTATGGATATATTGGTCATCAAAATGTCCCTGATTAATTTTTGTTCTTTTTTACGAATTAGCCATTGGCGAGCCGATATACCGAAAGTCTCCCGGAATTTTCGTTTGAATGCACTAGGAGACATATTTAACCTGTCAATCAATTCCTGAGCGGTTTCTACCTGTGGATATATTTGTAATACATTTTCCTTGAAATCATTATCCGTGCCCAGGATTGGCGCGAAGAATCTAGCCAAATCCTCTTTCTGATAAAATCCGCGCAATTCAATAAATAACATCTCTTTTTTGATGCGCTGATAATGAATGCATGACATTCCTGTTCGCATGATCTCCCGTGTCACTTCAAGTTCCTTGAATAACAATTCATGGATGGGAAGTAAGGTAATCCCGTATTTTTCTTGTTGGAAACCTAGCGGGATATATTTTTGTAACTGTTCAATGGAGAAACGATTGCATAAGGACATATCTCTAGTGAACGAACAACGCATCAGGGAGATATCCGTAATCGCTCTTCCATGAAAATTGTCACCGGCAGCTATGAGAAACATCTGTTTTTCACCCACCCGTTGGCATACAGATCCGGCAGTCGATATATCCATCTCCCCGGAAAGAATAAATCCAAGCGTGAAACGTTCCACTTCTTCCCGTATCAGATATTCGCCGCCCTTTACCTCTATAGGCTCCAAGATGGATCGTTCATCAGAAATATAATTTTCACAGACAAAGTGCTCTTTTGTATACTTCAGATCATTGGATATGTTCCGTCTCGATTTCATTGTTTTTCTTTAATTATAATTATTGACTAAAAAATAGAACAGGGATCGCTTTTTTATCATTGGAACTGATGAGCGTATTATTATAATACACTATATATCAATAACAAAGTTCGTTTTTCAACAAAAGTTCCCCCTCTTTGTAAGAGGAAGAACTTTTAAGTTTTTTTGTGTATGGCTAGAAGGAAGGCTCTGAAAGGGTAACCGGAAAAGAGAAGTATGCATAGATACGGCGGGAGGCCGCATTTCGTAAGAACGAAGAAGCGTTGTTCTGTATGCCACTGCCGATATGTCAGTCGCCTGATAGCGAAAGAGTGTCATGTGCCGGAAGGCGGACAAAAAACAAATAATAAATGATGAGATATAAGGTTTTATTATTTTTTCTATTGGTTTTGTGGGTTGCGCAAACAGCCAAGTCGCAAGACGTGGCATTGAAGACCAATACCTTGATGTGGGCGACCACTACGCCGAATCTAGGATTGGAAGTAGCTCTTAGCCCGAGATATACGCTGGAACTGTCCGGATCCTACAATCCTTGGACATTCAAGGACGACAAGAAGATGCGTTTCTGGCTGGTACAACCTGAGTTGAAATATTGGTTCTGCGAGAAGTCCGAGGGGCACTTTGTCGGTATGCACTTGCATGGGGCACAGTACTTCGGGGGATTCAAGAAGAAACGCTACGATGGCTATCTGGCCGGAGGAGGTTTCACTTACGGGTACGACTGGATTCTCTCGCCGCATTGGAACCTGGAGGCCGCCATCGGTATCGGCTATGCCCGCCTGTGGTATGAGGAGAGCCCCCGCGTCTATTGCGAGAAGTGCGGAGAAGACAAACATAAGAACTATTTCGGGCCTACCAAAGCTGCCCTGTCATTGATTTATATATTCTAACGGTATGAGATTTCATTCACAAAAATTGTTGGTCGCTCTTTTTTCCTTGGGGATATTCGGGAGTTGCTCGCCGGTCAAGACACCCGTTGGTGTCTCCGTGTCTCCGAGGTTGGGTGAGGTGATGCTTGATCCCTCAAGCAAGGGAACGGTGAAAATGAAGTTTCAGGTGCCGGTGGATTATTTGTCGAAAAGGGGACGTTTGCTTATTACGCCCCGTTTGGTGGCACCCGATGGCGAGGTGGCGGATATGTATGAGCCGGTAGCCGTTGATGCGCCGGTTTATGCGAAGAAAATATATAGGAAAAAGGTGCTGGAAGGGTATGTCGACTCCCTGCCCGGGCAGGTTGTCCGTGCCGACCGTTGGTCTGAGTTGATGGAGATACCTTACGAGACGCGGGTCGCGGTTCCTGAAGGCTGGGATGATGCCTATATAGACGCGTTGGTCTCCGTCGAGGGATGTGCGTCATGCGGAATTATAGATACCTTGTTTGTGGCTAAGCTTCGGCAATCGGAGCCTGTGGATACCTTCTCGCTCCAATGGATCCGCCCCACGCTGGCGAAGCGCCCGAAAGTGATGGAGGGAAAAGGGATCGCCGTCTTGCAGTTTACCATCAATCGTTCGGACATAGACGGCTCGCTGGGTGACAACCGGGCGGAACTGGAGAAAATGGCGAAGACGTTACGCCCGATTTTGGAAGATTCGTTGGCGAGCGTACACTCCATACACATCATCGGGATGGCATCTGCCGATGGCCCGTTCGGGTTCAACACGAACCTTGCGTACCAACGGGCGGTGGCTGCCGGCCGCTGGCTGCAAGACAGGATGGCGATAGCCCCGGAGATGAAGGAGCGTATCCTTGCCGATGTCCGTCCCGAAGGTTGGGAGCCGGTGTTGGAAGCCATGCGGCAAGCCGGTGACCCGGATGCAGCCGATGTGGAGGCTATCCTGGAGCGTTATCCCGCCGACGGCAACAACGATGATGTGCAGGAGCGCGAGATCCGTCGTCTGTCCTGCTGGGAACGTATCCGCACGAACTATCTGCAACGCGACCGCAAGGTGGAGTACCGTTACACCTACACGCTGAAGAGTTTCACTTCCGACGAGGAACTGTTGCGGATGTATGCCACCCGGCCGGACGCGTTCAGCGAGGAGGAGTTTTTCCGCGTGGCGGAACTGATGCCTTCGTTGGCCGAAAAGATCGAGGCGTACCGTAAGTTGCTTGCTTATTATCCGGCTTCGGAGGTCGGGAAGAACAACTTGGCCGTGCTCGAGCATGAATGGCAGATGACGAACAGCCGGAAAGGAGGCGTAAAATGATGGAAAGAAAACATTTGCATGGAATAACCCTGTTGGGTGGATTGGCTATGGCGCTGCTGTGCGGCTGCATCCGCGACGAGCTGGAGCCTTGTCCGCCGTTGCGTCTCTCGCTGGAGGTGGCGGATAAGAATTATGTCAACAGCGCGGCGGCGGCTCGCCTGGGTTACGAGGAGGAGCGTCCGGAGGATCTTCCCTTCAGGGAGTATGTGTCGGACTTGGCCTATCGGGTGAGCGATTTGGAGACGGGCCGTGTCGTGGCCGAGCGCGCGCTGTCACCCGTGGAAGGCGACGCGGGAAGCGTGGAGGTGCCCCTACCGGCCGACCTTCCCTACGGCTCTTACGTGCTGACAGCCTGGGGCAACCTTGGCGATACCGCGGCTTTCGACAGCGATCTCGCTTCGCTGGGGCTGCATCCCTGCGGCGCGGAGGGTAGCGACGCCTATTTCACCCGCGATACGCTGGTATATGCCTTGGATAGCGAGCGTTTCTCGTGCGGCATGAGGCGCTTGAAGGGCAAGCTGATCCTGGCTACCGAGAGGATGCCCGAGGCGTATGCCTTCAGCGAGTGGAAGGTATCGGATATCATGAGCCGTTTCAGTGCCGAGGGGGGCTATCGCGAGCCGACGACGTTGGCCTTCGACCGTAGCTGGGAGCGCGAGGAGCCGGCCATGGTGGCGAAGAGCCTGTTGGCCCCCTCCCGGAAACGGGGCGCATCGCAGGTTGATCTGCGCTACCACGTGGGCGACAGGCCCTCGGAGGGCGGCAACTGGATCGCCCCGGAGCCGGTCTGCGTGACGATGAGCCGCAACGAGCTGACCATCTTGCGCTACGAGTACGACCCCTGTTGCTGCCGTTTCAAGATCTTCATCTTGATAAACGACAACTGGGAGACCCTACATATCATGGATGTGGAATAACGTTATTTATAGATAAAACCGAAGTTTAACATTTAAAAGAAGAAGCAAATGAAAAAGAATTATTTCTTTGGCGCGGCCGCTTTGTGCGGTCTGTTAGCGTTCACTTCTTGTGGCAACGATGACGATCCTATCTTGGACGGACCGGGTAACGAGGTTGCCACCGGTGAACAGGTAATCGTGTTGGATATGCAAGATACGGACGTGCTCAGCACGAAGTCTCGTCCCTTGTATAGTACGGACAACAGGGGATCCGAGGATGTGACGGACGTGATGCTGTATATCTTTAAAGAGGAGACTGGAACACAGAAGTTGATTAAGACCATCCATGTGGACAACTGGGACAATACTTGCGAGGAATATAAATATGGCCGTAAGAGAACCATTAAGCTGGAAGGGAAGGATAAGTTGGAGGCTGGTTCGACTTATACGATCTACGCCGTAGGCCAGAACGAGACAGAGGTGGAAGGCAATCCGGCTCCGTTCAAGTTCCAAGGTGCGGTAACTGCTCCGGGTCAAGATAATCAGTGGAAAAATATCCCGGGGCTTTTACTCACTGAGGATGAGATTAAACAAAACATCACCCACAACTTCGCCACCACTCCGGGTTCCGGCTTCCCTTACCTGTTAACAAAGCCTGTTGAGTATAATAAAGATACGAAATTCGCCAGCAGGGCTGTCGGCGAGGTATTCTCCGGTCAATCCAAACCGGTGACATTAGAACCGAAGGAAAGTGTCTCTTGGACCGTGTTGCTGAAGCGTCAGGTTGCCGGTGTGCTGGGTTACTTCTCGAATATCCCGGCGGAAGGAAATGATTTATCTGATGGTACAACAGAATGTTGGTCTACCAAATTGCGTTTGGTCGCTTCCAATCGTAACGACCGTCTGGATATGACCATCCAGCTGAACAAGCAGAACGACGACGCTACCGAGGTAGGCAAGGAGAATATTGTCAATGGTTTCAAAAGCGATGTTGTGAAGAATGACGCAGCATTCAAAGGTTCGACCAATAATAACGCCTACACCGTTTATGAGATCGACTTGACGAAGTGGTTCAGCTTTGGCAATGATGGAGACTGGACAGGTGTTGCGATGGATGTTGATGGTAAGAAGTACCTCGGTGAGACCTCCAAATGGAAGAACCCGTATGAGGGTACCAACGCCGCCGTAACCGTAGCCGATGGCGCCGTATTGGCCGGCGAATTCGTCATCCCGTTCGACAAGGATGAGACCTTGAATACTTTCGAGCTTCAGTTGGTCGGTAAGAAGAAAGGAAATGATCAAGGCAAAGGCTTCGCTACTGACGATAATGACAAAGAATACATCCTTCAGACCTGGTCTGTTAAGTTGGATGACGCCTCTATCGACGCTACCCTGAAAGATACGGAATATCATTACAGCATCTACCGTAACCACCTGTACCAAATCGGTAAGCGTGGCGGTGGCGACGATCCCGACAAACCAGGCGTTGACCCGGATAAACCACAGCCGCTGGATAAATCCCAAGAGTTGGTAATCAAGATCAACGACCAGTGGGAATTCATCCACGACCTGGAGATCGACTAATGTCCGCCCGCATCGGACTTCCCGATTGATAAGGGACAATCACTTTTATACGGGAGCTGTGCCGACAAGGCACGGCTCCTCTATTCAGTTTCCTAGGCAGGAAACTATAAGCACCCCGGCAAGCCCCCTTTTTTATATGTAAGGAAGCACACGGGCCGGTTATAATGTCTATTTATACAAAACAAGAACGAGTAATTTAAGAAAGGTTTCTGATATGATGAAACATGTGAGCATCTTAATCCTGATATTCCTGGCCTGTCTCTTCGCGGGTTGCGCTGACGAACCGATAGATTCTCCGGAGGGTCTTCCCGAGAAGGGTATCGTCGTTAGGTTGACTACCGGGCAGTTGGATACCAAGACACACCTGTACAGCCAGGCTAGCTTGCATCACGTGACTCGAATCTACGCCATCCTTTATTATTGCGGTGATATGACCGCGGACGATATTGACCCGGAAAAAACCAAGGTCGTAGCTTCCCAGCTACTGATGAAAAACGGCACCCCTTGGGATCCCTCGAAAGAGAAGGACTATGGGCAAGGACAGCCGCAAACCGAAACGTTTGAACTTCTGTTGCCGCAAGACCAGATCGCCATGGTCCCCGGCAAATATATGATATTATGTGTCGGCTTAGACGACGCCTCGGGCGATACGTATGGCCTGACCTATGGTGATGACGCCGCCAATAAACAGCCGGAGTTTGCCAAACCCGGAGCCAAACTGTCGGCGGCACAAGCGGTTCTCGCGAAAGAAGCCCCAGGCGAACCTATGCCTTATGAGGAAGACCCGACAACCGCCGCGACTGACAAAAAACAAGATAAAGAATTAATCGCTTACGGCCATCCCGACATAGCGCATTCGGAGCTTTTCGCCGGTTGGCGGGCGTTCGACTTCATGCCCGACAATTTGAATGTCGTGGAGGTGGAACTGCGCCGCCGCGTGGCCGGAGTGCTTTGCTACCTCTCGGACATCCCTTATAAACTGAATATGGGTAATACCCCCTATCGGGTAACAGAGGTACGCCTGAACCTCTTTCAGGAGCAAAACGCGCGGATCGGCCTGACACGGGAGATGACGCGGGAGGGCAAGCCGTCCCTACAGGATTTCGGTGGACCGGTTGACGGGAAACCGGTTTGCCAAACGCTTTGTAAGTTCGATCTGATGAGTTTCAAACCGCGACCGGAGCAAACCGGAAGCGGTGATCTTTTGTACAGTATACCGACCGGTCATCTGGAAGGACGGAAACAACTGGAGAATACCATCTTGATGGGGGCGTACGCACTGCCCATTCAAAATAATACCCCCGATGCCACGCTGAACGTAGAACTGTGGGGGTACAAATATGATGATACGCCGAGTAGTGATGATCAGATTGTTGCGGGAAGCGAATTGACCCGGATCAAATCTTTCCCTGCCATTTACGAAGGCAAGGAGAGTACCCCGGAGATCTACTCCCTGCATCCGAATATGATTTACCATATCGGGCATAAGCTGGAAGGGGATAATAAGGAAGGCGACTATCCGGAAAGCCTGGCGGGAACCAAGGTGACCGTGGAGGCCGGACCTTGGCAGGAAGTGGATATTCCGGTGGAATTTCCCAGTGTGCCTATTGTTCCCTTGATGTCTCTGCGGGACAAGGATGGCAATAAGTATAAGGTTGAGCCGGAAGAGGCCGGCGAGAAATATTATATTTTCGACTGCATCGGTTCGCGAACGAACCATTTGGAGATAAGCGCATCGATTCTTTATGAGAATTGGAAACTGACAGCGGTACCGGTCGATGATGCTTCGAATACGCCTTGGATTCGGTTTTGGGACGAAACGACAAGAGATTATGTCACTGAATTGACTGGTACTGGAGGAAAGGATATTTACATTCGGATGGCTGATTACGCGAGTGTCCCGGATTGGGAAAATAAGCGAGAGACACGGACGATCCGATTACAACTGGAGGCCCTTGATGAAAACGGTTCTGTGGTGGGCGGTGCCTCCTCTGATTTGTACGTGGAGCAATACAATGCGTTGATTGTGAAAATGGAAGATGATAGTGACGGATATCGTGGCTTCAGTCGTTTCGATTTTGGGACGAAACGAAACGCGGTTACAGGGGATATCGTGGCTGCCGGACAGACACTCGGATGGGGATATTGGAGATCTCTTGTTGTGACAGAGCATTGGACAGATGGTAAGGCCAATTATCGGGAATTTATAAATAAAACATGGATAGATGATTTTAAAGGCTCTGCCATACAGGTTTGTGCACTGGGAGAAGCGGGAAAAGAACTTGAGATAGATTATGAAGAAGCGAAGTCTGAAGATCCTTTTTGGTTCTTGCCATCGATAGTCGCATTGAGATGTTTCTTGAAGCAATATAAGGATAATGCGGATGCGAATATAGAGCGTGGAAAATTTTATTGGAGTTCTAATTCTGCCGGTTATTATAAAAACGCATTAGCGACAAAGATTGACCGTTCAGGCAATGTTGATGATGGTTATTATAGAGAAAATAAGGGAAATGCGTATTACGCCCGTCAAGCCTGTTACGCGCAATAAATAAAACTATAGTAATATGAAACGATATACTTGGATATGGATCATGCTGATCGCCTTGTTGTCCGGTTGCGAAGACGACTTCGACAAGGGCGGCTCAAACCCGGGCGAGGGGGTAACGGAAGGGATGATCACTTTCCGCTTTTCTACCGAGGAGGCGCCGGTGATCGTTACCCGGGCCGGTGAGGCCGGGCAGCAGGAGTCTTTGGAGAATGTGTTGGTCATGGTGTTTGACAAAGATGGGAAATTGGTCAATAAAGCTTACCAGCAATTGACGGTCGATAACCATTCGGTCAATATCTACCTGACCGCCGTGGCGGATCAATCCATCTATGCCCTGTGCAATTTGCCGGAAGGAGACGAGACGGAAGATTTGATTAACAACTCTCCGGTCACTTTGACTGGGTTGAAGGCGAAATATACCACGATCCGAACTCCGGAAGGAGCTTATGGCGGCAAACACATCATGACCGGCTCCCTCCCGTTGGAACTGACCGCGACCGACCAGTTGAAAAAGGAATACACCATCCCGGTTAAACGTCTGACGGCGCAAGTCAATTTTAATGTCTCTTTCGAACCGTACGATCCGGAAGATAAATTCGCGGTCGGGGAAATGTTCCTTTACAATATCCCGATGGGCAGCATGCTGCTGGATGGCGGCGGGTCGGTCGACGACGCGGGTAGTTGGGGATATCGTCATCCCAACGACGCGTTGTCGGATTCGCTGGATATTTGCGCAGGCGATTATTCGTATGTCGTGGCCGGTAATGCTGCCGAGACAGACCGTTCGGCACAATTTTACCAAGAGGGAAAAAGATTGGACTTCGAGATCGTAAAAGGAGCGGTTGGAACGAATGATACCTATACAGCCTCTTTCAAGATGTTCGAGAACCGGCAAGGAAGGGTGTACGACCATGAGAAGAACTGGGAGAACTTGAAAGGATTGATCGGAAAAGAACCCGAGACTGCCGGAAAGTATGGTTATGAGGATTTGTATCGCTATTATCAGCAAATCAACAAGCGGGGGCTTGCCGGGACAAGCCGGAATTCGGATGATGCCGAAAAGATATTCAAAAGAGACGAAGGCATAAATGACGGTAGGTATACGGTCAATGCGGAAGAGCGAGGCTTCGAGTATGCCACCTACCTGATGATCCGCGGTGTCTACACCAAGAAGAATCCGGTGGGGGGCGAGGATCCGAGCAACGTGACCTACTATATCTACCTCGGTTCGGACAATTACAAAGACTTCAACGTCTGCCGTAACCATGTCTATAACTACCGGATCCGTATCTTCGACGCAGACAAGACCGACACCCGCGTGGATGCCAATCCGATCGGCGGGCTGACTATCTACGGGAACTTCGAGGACGTGCTGGATGCCCATCCCAACGTGACGCAGGTACTTCTCTACTCGCCCAGTAACTGGACGGTGCGGGTGGCCGATCCGGACCAGACCCCCTGGCTGGAGGTTTCCGCCTCGCCATCCTATAAGCCCCGTAAGCTGGGAGCGGAGGCTAGCCGCGATCAAGCCGCTTTCCGTCTGGACGGAGAGGCGGGGTTGCACTACTTCTATATCCATACGGACGAGTATATCCCGCCAATCAAGGATCCGCACGGTAACGATCGTTACTTCAAAGCCCCCCGTACAGGCAAGCTCCTGTTCTCGAACCAGGCGGGAAACGTGAAAGAGGTAGAGATCAAGCAGTACGCGGCCCAGATGGTGATACGCGAGAGGTTTGCCACGGATCTCGCGAAGAAGGTACTGGATACGCTCTACGTGGAACGTATCTTGGAAAAGAAAAATATGCAATGGGGATTCCAGCATTATTGGTGTCTGAAGATGGATGAGATCCTGGCAGACGACCTAAACTCGAAAAAGAATGGGTTGACCAATACCCGTGTGTTGTATGACATCGCTTTGAACGGCGACAAATGGGGCATCGATCCGGCTTATCCGGACGGCAATATTCCATCGAACATCGCGTTGGGATATGCCTTGGGCAAGAACCGCGACCGTAACGGCAACGGGAAGATCGACTATAACGAGATTTTGTGGTATTTGCCGGCTTACACCGAATTGCAGGCGATAGCCGGGCATATCAGCGGAGGGTCGAGGTCTTATCCCGGGGAATACTCACGTACTGTGGATGTAGACTGGAAGATGGAACCTTATTCCTTCTTTTCCTCCACGCCCTCGTCTAGCGATGCGGCTGGAATTACTGCCGGGTTCAGTTGGGCCGTGCAGTTTTCGCCCAATCCGCAAAAGAACGGCAAGGCGAGGGTCGAGATGCGCTCGCGTTTCTACAACGTGATTTGCGCCCGCCGCTATAACGGTTGGCGAGGGCCCGATACGGGAACGGTAGACGGCGAGATCGATACGGACGAGGACTGGAATGAGGACGAGGAAGAGATCATGGATAAAAAATAGTGGAAAAAAAGGATTAGACGCGATGAATAAGACGATAGGAAAATATATATGCGCCTGGGCGGTGGTTTGCCTTGCCGGATGCTCGAATGAGGTTCCGCAAGAAGGGCAAACGGCGGTCGCCTCATTCCATGTGGCTACACGCGCCGCGGACAATACCGCCGAGAGGGAGATAACGGATCAGCAGTTTGTACGGCTCTATGTGGCGGAACGCAGGCCGGAAAGCGGGAAACCCGAGGCTACCGGTCCTTCGGATCAATATTGGGATCGGTATAATGTGGTCTTGTATTGCGACAAATATTATGACCTGGAGGGACAAACCTATCATGTCGAGAATTTGCCCGGAGTTTGGCATAAGTTTGCTTTCGTGTGCGTGCCGGATATAAGCCAAGGGATGGGAAGCGGGATGTTTCCGGCTCAAAATACGTTTTTGACATATAAGGACCTTTACGATTTCGCGATCGACTACCGACCGGTATTGGACTATCAAGCCGCATTGAATGAGGCGAGCAAGGAAGACTTGGCGATTTACCGTAAAATCATCGACCGCTGGGTCGATACCGACATGCCGACCAACGAAAGAGTGCTGATGAGACGCGTCACCGGGCAACTCGTCCTGAATATGGGAAAGCCGGCCGACCAGTTCGATACGGCAACGAATAGGGCGGTGACGGATATTACGGTCAGCATGAAAACGGCCCGGAATTGCTATATCCGCGACGAGTCGTGTGACTCGGTGCTTGTTATCGAGCGTGAACAGCGGAAATTTCATTGGACCGTAAGCGCGGAAGGACAGTTGGAAGAACAGCTCTTACCGATCGCCCTGCTTCCGGGGGAACTGTCAGACGCCAAGGTGACGGTCTCTTTTGCGGATGGTACCTCGGTAGAATACGTCTTGCGTGGACGTGCCGAAGAAGATGTACCGATGGATGCTATCGAAATCAAGAAGAATACACGGACGATTGTCTTGTTTAACGGTAAGGATAAAGAAACGTTCGAGGTGCGTTACGCCGGTTTTGCCGATGGAAACGATGCGACGGTGGATGTCGACGATGACGCATGGGATGGAGTATGAATGTGAATAATGAATGGAATCGTATATATGAAAAAGGTTGTGGGGTTGTTAGCCGGCTTATGCCTTTGTGCCGGATGCGAAAATGAGATACCGGAGCCTACGGCATCGGTGGTTTCGGCTGGTAAGTTCGTGGTGGATTACACGGCCGCGGCTGGTGCCGCCACGCGTGTGATCCATGAAAACCAGCCGAAAGGGGTACGTATCAACTCGCTTACTTACCTGCTGTATAGTGAGGAGGGGACGTTGGAGAAGCGGAGGGAAATCCCCGGGTTGGATACCGACGGGGAGAGTTGGCCGTTGAGACGCGAGAATATGTCGTGGGAGCAACGGGAGGCTTTGAAAGACACCTTGTCGCAGGGTGAGACCTATCATGCGGTCTTTGTGGCCAATATCGATTCCGCCGTTTGCGGGTGGACAGGTGCGGACGGTCAGCCGTGGTCTCCCCTGCGAGAGACCGGGACGTACGAGACGGTTTATTTGCAAATGCCCTTCCAGCCGTTCAATGACCGGAATATGTTTTATGTTTTCACGCGGGACATCTTGTCGACGGATCAAGGTGCCGATCGGGAGAATCCTTACAATTGTCCGGTCGTGTTGCGGCGTGCGGTGACCCGTACCGACTTCTGGTTTGAGAAACTTCCTGATTGGGAAGAAAAGACAGAGGGGGGGGATACGGAAATATCCGGTTATCCGGCTACCTGCTTGTTACCGGAAGATATAAAGAACTATTTTCAATCGGATTTCTATGCTTTTGTCTTGCGGAAATATAAAGATGAGTTAAGCCAGCCGGTGGTTGATGAGACGGTTGACTTTTTGGATGCTTTGAAGCGGTATTTTTCCGAACAGATTCTGAATCCGGATTTGAAAGATAAATACACAAAATATATTGAGTGTTTATCTAAAATAGAAGGGCAAATTCAGGGCGAAGGCAAATCCGACTTTTTAGATCAAATCAATTCGGACATGGCGGAAGGCGGTGTTTTATCAAACTTCCAAACCCATTTGGTTAATACGCTGTTGAATGAACTTGAACATAATACAACCGTCCGTAGGCTGTTTGAGCAATCTGCAAGAAGAAAATTGGAAACATGGGCAACGATTGCTTACGAGGGACGATCCGGAGTGGATAAATATTATTTGTCAGGAAAGGCTCCGGAGGCAGGTCTGGAAGAAAGCCTGCGTATGAAAGCGGATACGACCGTGATGCGGAAGAGCGTTTCTTATCTTGCTTTCAATTGGGTCGGATTGGCGGATCCGGAAAAGAATAAGATTTCCGGGGTCAGTTGGTATCCTACGGCTGATGCTACGACTCCGGACTTCTCGCTTACCCTTAACTCGTCTATTTCGACCGGACAGGGAGTGAATGAGAAATATTCCGTGTTCTATCGCCCGATGAACGAACTGAATTTGAAAACCGATTGGGAGAAGCAAGCTAAAATGACAACAATCGTCTGTGATTTGGAAAAGGCATTGCCTTTTAAGGTAGAAGATGCGGAACTGATTGCCACTATTAACCAATTTTTGTCTGAAGGCAAGATAAAAGACTATTCCGGTTCGCTGCAAGAGATGTCTTTGGCAATAACTTATCCGGATATATCCAATAGCGATGTGTTGGAGATTAAAGAGATATGGGAAATAAGTAAATAATAAAAAGTCTATGCGCACGATTAGTCGATATATAAAAAGAGGTGTTTTCCTGCTTTTCCTGTTGGTATCGTTTGTGAATATACAAGGGCAAACCGGAAATCAACCGGTTGAGGTTACCAAGCGTAGGGCGTTGGTAGGCCCTTATTGCATGGTGAACCAAATCTCGTCAGTAGCCAATGTGGCGACCAACTATAGTCATTTGGAGTATATAACCGATTCGGACTTGAACAACTATGCTTCGATAACCGGTATTAAGGTCGATGCGCTGCTATCGCCTGTTTTGAGTGTTAAGGATACGAAAAACACATACAAGGGGGGAACGACTGCCGGTTTCAGCTTGGCGTCGACTGAGAGTGGAGGACTTTTGTCGCTGGAGGTGATCCAGTTGTTTTCTATTACGACTTATTTAAATGGCAAAAAACAGGAGAACATAGCGGTGGGAGGAGCGTCTTCCGGTGGGGTCGGTTTGGACTTGATAAAGATTCCGGGTTCTGATGCTGTCTCTGTAGATGTCTGTGTAAAAACGACGAAAGACTTTGATGAGATTTATTTGATGCAAGGAGGCTTACATGTAGAGGCTATTAATCAGCTAAGCATCAGGTATGCGTTTGTCGGGGATCCGAAAGAAGTGCTTTTGACTTATGATGGAGTAGAAACATACGGGATAGAATTAGAGTTAGGTGAAAAAGGCATACAAATCGACTATGACAAGTGCGACGGCATGCCTTGGCCGGTAAAAGACAAACCCCTAAGGGAGGATACTTTTCATGACAAACTGTTCGATTCAGATACAACCAACTATTTGGGGACAGGAGGGTTGGCTATTGGAGAATGGTTTCATGCGCAGATTGGTACAACTTACGAGTTTCCTGCCGGTACGGAAGTGGGGTTTAAATATTTTAATAAAGGACTCCTGGATTTGTCACTCGGAAGTTTTGTGACCATTACATTATATGATAAGAACAACAAAGAGGTTCAAACGGAAACTTTATCGGCCGGCATATTGAAGTTAGGAGTTGTCACTACGGGAGAGATCACATCAGCCATCACATCCAAGGTTCCTTTTTATTCTGCCCGGCTGACTGTTGGAGCCGGTGCGTTAAGTGTGAACCTAGGCGGGGTGGGTATCTATTATGGTTTTGTCAGGGAGAAACCGGAAATAGACCATCACTGCCCGATCCAGCCCAGTCTGAGCGCTACGGTTTGCGATAACGTAACGACTTACGAATTGAGGAGCAACCCGGATGTGAAGGTGAAGTGGGAATTGACGAATTTTGAGTTTTTCTCAGGAGAAGATCCGCGCGATCCTCAAGAGGTGATGAATAACGTTCAGATCGGAGAAACGGCAAATGGCGTTACCAAAGTAACGGGATTAACCGTCGAGGGCGTGTACACATTCAAGGCTACGGTGGTAGATTGTACCGCTGAACCCCCATGTTCGGAAACTGTCACTTTGACAAAAGGAGTCCGTCCGCCTAGTTCGTCTTGTGGAACCCCTGTTTTTAACGCGGATGGAAATGAGAAATATGAGCTTTCGACAAGTACGTATGGTGTAACCGGAGGCCTGATCAGTATTAGCGATATCAAGGATAAGACCAATATATTGGATGGGAATTTTGATAATTACGCATCCTATGTGAGTGGTTTGAGCGTGGCAAGCAACTTGGGTATCATAGGTATAAAGACGGTAGGTGGAGAATCGTTCGATTTAGGAATTGAGGGTGATAAACGTGTCGGTTTTATCGTAGAGAATGCCTCTACTTTTTTGGATGCCGATGTCTTGCAGTTCTTGCGAATACGGCTATTCAGGAATGGCGAGGTCGTGTATGAGAATGTAATCGACGAGTCCAACGTGGTCGGGGTTGGCTTGATAGGCAGCGAGCAATCTCAAAAGATACGGTATAGCGTAAAGGTTCCTGCGAGTGTGGATTTTGATGAATTCCAATTGTGGACTTCCGGCGTGTTGAATTTGGGTTTGAACACGTTGCGTATTTATTATGGCTTTATGGAATCGGCCGATGATGATTGTTCGGACCCGCTAAAGAATGGTTGTGCCCTGGCCGTTTCTACGGAGGAGACGAATGCTTCCCTGTCTTTACAAATACCGTTTCAAACTGTTTCCGTTGCCGGGACATTGGTCAATGGTGATCTTTTGTTGGATGGTGATATGAATACTGCGTTGACCTATACGCCTGCCGTTGGTGTAGGGACAGGTCTTGTCTTATGCGTGAAATTAGGACGTACCATGGATAAGACCCAGCAACTGGGGCTTGCCTTGGATAGCAAGACGTTTGTGCTTGGAGCCGGTGTCGGTTCCTGGATAACGGTTTCGACTTATCTGAACGGCCAAGAGACCGGGGAGAAGTTCTCGGACTGGAATACTGTCGGGTTGGACGTGATAGGCTATGGTGACAGGCGATATCTTATCTCGCAACCGACATTGCCTTATGATGAGGTACGTATTGCTTTTGCGGCCGTTGTAAGCGCATTGGAAGGGTATAATCTGTACGGTCTCTTTTTCCGTAGCGACATAGATGGCGACGGGCTGCCTGATTGTATGGATCCGGAAAGTTGCGCGGGTGGTTTGGCGAATTTGCGAACGACTCCGCATATTTGCGAAGGGGAAAAGGTCGTGCTGTATGGGCAAGCGAAATTTGAGGAAGAAGAGGAAAAGGACTATAAGATGTCCATCTTTAAGAAAGCGGATAATATTCATACGGCAGAACCGGTATTTTCTAAAACTTTTACCATCCATAAAGGGATTTTCCAACAAGAAATATGGGAGGCAACAGAGGCCGGAGAGTATAAACTAATCATTTATGACAAGGATGATGAAAATGCAGAGTTCGTATTGTCTGAATTGTACTTTACTGTCCATCCGCTTGAAACAACTTGGTTAGAAAATGTGACTGGCACTGACTGGAATGCCTGGGAAAATTGGTCGAAGGGCTCGCCTTGGACATGTACCAATGTGATTATTCCTGAATCCGCACAAGCTTATCCGATTCTGGAAGCGGATGCGTCAAACGGCTGTAACTATATTCATTTTGAACCGAACGCTGAGGTGAAAAACACACATCATCTGGATTATAAAAAGGCATGGGTGGATATTGAACTGTCTCCCAACCGATATTATATGGTGGCAGCTCCGTTGAAAAGAATCTATTCGGGAGACTGGTTTGTCGCTGCCAATGGAATACAACTGCCGGACACATTCACCTCGTTGACTGCGAATAACTATCCAGAAAACCGGGTCACGCCTACTATTTATCAACGTATCTGGGATGCGGCTTACATGGAGCAGTTGATCAATTCAAGCAATCGCCCGTTTGTAAAACCGGGAGATAAAGTAGATATAGCCGTGACCGGCTGGACTAAACCTTTCAATTGGCTGGCTACACCCTATGACAAGAATACGTTGGATGGGCAAGAATTTGATTTCAATGCCTTGTCGGTGTGGGTACATCCGTTGAAGCCATCCGAGAAGGAAGAAGGTGATAACGGCCAAACGTATACTTTCCGTTTCCCGAAGGAGCATACGGAATATCATTATTATGATGAGAAGGGAACTCAATTAAGCGTAGGCGTGCGGATAAATGACAGGAATAATTCCGGACGTTTTATCTATGAGCAGGAAGACGGGAAAGCCACCTTCCCGGTTGTCATGCGATTTAAGAATGGCTCTTTTAATAACAATACGTTCTTGGTCGGCAATCCGTTCATGACTCATATCGATGTAAAGAAATTCTTGGAGCGGAATGAGCATATTGCTTCCGTTAAAATATATGATGGAAAAAATGGAACAGCCAACTCGCTGATTCATAGCTTGGATGGTGATGGTATCTTGGAAGCAAGGCCGGGTAATGATGGTGATGGTTTACGGGCTATCGCCCCGACGCAGTCTTTTTTTGTGACTTGCAAAGAGCGGATGGTGGAGTCGTGTACCATTACCTTTACTGAAGACATGTTAGAGACACAACCGGAACTGCAACAGGCAAATCGGTTGTCGAGGAAACAAAGCGCTTCCGTGGCAAGCCGGTCGGTACGCTTGATGGCATCAGCCGATAACTGCCAATCCGGCGCTTTGGTGTATTTTTCCCAAAAAGCGAATGATCATTACCGGGAGAACGAGGACGCGGAAGTCCTGTTGGAAAATGAGATAAACCCGACAATCGCCTTGTTTACCATAGCAGAGCAACGTGCGCTGGATATTCAGCAACGTGCGAATGGCGGAGAGATACCTCTCGGTATATATTTAGCCAAGCCAGCGGATGTCAACTTGTCGATAACGATTCCCGAGAGCTATTCCGGTTGGATCTTGAAAGATTTGGACAACAACCGGATTCATCCCTTGCTTGCCGGAAAAGAAAATAAGATTGAGCTGGGACGGCTGACAACCAACATAGGGCGTTTTTGTTTGAAAGGAGAATCGATCGCGACAAGTAACGGAGTAATTGCCGCGACACAACCAAAAGTATTCTGTTATCGGGATGAAAGCGGCGGTCAGGTTATTGTGCGTTCGACCGAGGGGCTTATGCGGCGTTGTGATGTTTTTACGATCGATGGAAGGATGTCCGGCCGGGTACAATCGGAGTCAGCCGAATACCGTCTGCCGATCGCTAAAGGGGCTTATGTGGTAAAGGTCTATTTGCGGGATGGAACCAGTGCTGTTGTAAAGGTATTTTGAACCAGTAAAATTAAGATACGATGAAGCGGATATTATATATGATAAGTCTTTTATGTTTAGGCTTGTTAAGTACAGGTTGCGATTCGGAAGAACAACCGGGGGAGGAGGAAAAGAGAACCGTTGAGGTGCCGGTGGAGTTTAACTTTACTTCCAGTGGTAACGAACTGACCACCCGAACGAATCCGGTAGGGCCGGGGAACCCCGGTGAAACCAATACCCGCCCGATTTACGTGGATCGAGTAAAAGTATATATTTATCAGCGTCCGGCCGACCAAACATACGAGACTGACAGGGAGGGCTTTTTAAGAGCCAATGAGTTGGTATTACCTGCCCATCGGACCGGGAATGCAGGCGCTGATGGACAACCTCGTTTCACGGCGACAGGAAAAATTCCCTTGGAGAGTGAGTATGAATACAGAATGACAGCCGTGGCTTATTCGGAAGAACAAGGAGAAAAGCGATTGTTTGAGTTGAACGACTCCTATTTTAATCATGCGGAAATAACGTTGCTAGACAAAGATGAATATAAAACCCCGGAACTGTTTTTTGGTAATGTCGTTTATCAGGATACGGATACCGTCTTTCGTTATGATAGCAAGAACCCAAAGAAATTGACCGGTTGGTTGTATCGAGGGGTTGCCGGGATAGAACTGAACTTAGAGAATGTAGCGCCTGAAGTCAAACGAATTGATCTGCTTGCTGATTCCGTTAATACCCGGGTAAAGGCACGGCTGTACGATGATTTCCGTTCGGCTTATGATATGAAAAGGAATGGACGTTTTGAACATTTTGTAATCGGTTCATGGGAAAGGAATATCGCGGATGTGAAGAATAATAATATACAAATAATAGGCTCGAATCTATTGGCGGTATGCACCTCCCTTAGTTTGCGCATAACGATAGACAAGGATGGAAAAGACGAACAAGTCGTTTGCCGTTTACAAGTAAGAGAGAAAAAGGAAGATGGCGATGTTGACACAGACGAGAATGGAGGTACAGGAAGCAGTGCAAACGCTCAATTACGCTCCATCCCGGGTGATGCCGGGAATGGGACCGGGATTATCCCGGGAGGTGAGGAGACACCAGTGGATCCCGAAAATCCGGACTCGGGCAAGAACCCGTTTCAAATCTGTTTTAAGCGGAATCAGTACTATAAGATACTTGGCGATTATGAAAAATTGACAACAATGGAGTACGTACTTCAGGTAACCGTCAATCCCAATTGGGATGGTGATGTTTATTTACCCTTGGATAAGAGTGATGATAGTAATTGATATATTTCCAAGCGAAAAAATTGAGAGGCTTTAAGAGATGAAGAATGACCCTATACATGATCTGAACTTTTATGTACACGTAAAATCAGGTCATAAGTAAATTCTCTATCAAAAGATAGGGAATTTACGAGGCAACGGCCTGCTTGGGAAAGTAGACGTTGCCTTTATTTTTTGTGACGAATGATCTTGTTAATATTAAAAACTGATAAAATCTATTTGCGTATTTAAAAAAAATAAAAATCTATTTATGGTAGCAAGGAAAGCTTCATTACAGCATAAGGTTCTTTTAGGGTATATGATATTGATCATGGCTGTTTGCGGCATGGTTTCCATCTTGTTATACGAACGGAGCCGCATGCGTGAGATAAAAACGGAAACATCGGAGATACGCAGGATACGCCATGACATCAGTACGGCGCATCGCTATATCACGGAGCTTGCCACCTATGGAGAGTCCGTCATAGTCTGGGAGGATACCGATTTTCGTGAGTATCGCAGAAAACGCTTGCAAACGGACAGCTTGTTACAAATATTGAAAGTGAGTTGTGGCACGTTCGTCCTGCCAAAGCAGATAGACTCCCTATGCCATTTATTGGAAGCCAAGGAGGTACACCTGCTCCGCATTATGGAGACCATTACCAGACAGGGGGAAGCGGACAGTCTGCTCGCAAATCGTCTGCCTGTTGTTATCAGGGAAGCGGTTCGTACCCGGACAGTCACTCAAAAGAAAAAAGGGATTGCCGGTTGGTTCGGTGGAAAAAGGAGCGTACAGGTCTTCGAGCTATCGAAAGGACTGCAAGATTTGAATGACAAGTTGATTGCCATGCAAGAGGAACGTGAACGCCGGATAGACATTTATACCGACAGTCTGCGCACACAGAATAAGGCCTTGAACCGGAAGTTGCAAATACTCATCACCCATCTTGACGGGCAAGCGCAGGCGGCGTTCATCAGTCGTGAGGAAAAAGTCACGGAAGCCGGAGATTTTTCTTTCAAGCTGTTTGCCCTGGTAATCGTCTCCGCTTCCTCCTTGCTATTCATCTCGTTCCTGATCATACGGCATGATATCAGGAAAGAAAGGGAAGGACGGGCACAGCTCCAAAGGATAAACCGTGAGAACGAGGAACTGCTCGGTATGCGTAAACAGATCATCCTGACTATCTCGCACGATATACGGGGACCATTGGGCAATATCAGCAACTGCGTGGAGCTGGCCTCGGAAACCCGTGAAAAGAAAAAACGGGAAGGCTATCTGGAGAACATCCGCCATTCCTGCCGCCATATACTGAACCTGGTGAACAACCTGATGGATGTTTATAAGATCAATGAGACCAAGGATACCCGTAACGAGGTTCCTTTCCGTCTAAACAACTGGCTTGACAACATATCGAAGGAATATGCCCGCAAAGCGGGTGCCCGAGCCTTGCTGTTCGAGCACCGGCATAAGAATGTCGGCGATATTACAGTGAGAGGAGACGCAGACAAATTGGAACAAATATTGGACAATCTGCTGACAAACGCCATCAAGTTCACCCTGTCGGGTACGATCCGTTTCCATACCAAGTACATGGCGGGAAGATTATATGTGGAGGTCGGTGATACCGGTATCGGTATGGACGAGGAGACATTGGAACGTGTCTTCCGTCCGTTCGAGCGTGCGGCGCAGGAGATAAACTCGGAAGGTTTCGGTCTTGGGCTTTTTATCACGAAAGCTCTTGTAAAGGTACTGGACGGAAGCATTGAAGTAGAGAGCCGACCAGGTAAAGGTACAACATTCCGCCTGTCGTTTCCCCTTTCGGAAACGACAGAAGAACCGGAAACAGAGGAGCTTTCGGTACAATCTGCGACGATACTTCCCAAACATGTACTGGTAGTGGATGATGACAGCATCCTTCTGAAAATAACGGAAGACATGCTCGGGCGCAACGGGGTGGAATGCACGACCTGTCAAAATGCAAAAGAAGCCATTCTAGCACTCGACAGCTTGGATTATGATTTGGTATTGACAGATATACAGATGCCCGTGACCGATGGCTTCGGCTTGTTGAGATTACTGCGTAACTCGGATATCGGAAATTCCCGTACCGTTCCGGTCGCTGTCATGACGGCACGGGGGGACGGGGACTCGGGCGTGTATATGAAGTCCGGTTTTTGCGGTTGCATACACAAGCCTTTCTCTTCAAAAGGACTGCTGGCCTTTATCTCCTCCGTTACGGAGGGCAGAAGCGCCGGCATGTCTCCGTTCGACTATTCCCGTCTGATGGAAAGTACGGACGACCGTCGTCATATGTTCGGTCTTGTCGCAAAAGAGTCGGAAAAGGATCTTGCCGAACTGGAGGAGGCTTTGAGAAAAACCGACCGGGAAGCCATGCGGAGGATCGTACACCGGATGGCTCCGGTCTGGGAGTTGTTAGGGGCCAACGATGTGCTGTCCGGTTATCGGATGCTCCTGCATGACAGGATCTCGAGCGACGAGACGGTCAGAGAGTACACGATGAGAATTATGAAACAGATACGGTTACTGATAGACGAAGTAAATAATGAATTAAGAAAGAAAAATGATGGGGATGAAAAAGACTTTATTGATCGTGGAGGACAACCTGATTCTTTGCGATATTCTTGAGAGATGGCTACAGAAAGCCGGTTACGGGGTATTGACGGCCATAGATGAGCCTTCGGCACGCCGGAAAATCAAGGGGAATAACGTGGCGCTGGTACTGACGGATGTCCGCCTTCCCGAAGGGGATGGCATCAGCTTACTGGAATGGAGCATCTCCCAAGGATTACATATTCCTTTTGTGGTGATGACCGAACATGCCTCCATTGCAGATGCGGTGCGTGCCGTCAAATTGGGCGCGAAAGACTACTTGCCCAAGCCTGTCCACGAGGAGTTGCTGATGGAACTGTTACGGGGATTGATCGGTCTGCCAGTTTCCGTTCCCCCGAAGAAATCATTAATGAAAAGGCTTAGCGGGGCGATCCGGGAGACCGAACGGATAGCTTGTCGTGTGGCTCCTTTGAATTGTTCCGTCATGATCCTTGGACCGAATGGTAGCGGGAAAGAATCTGTCGCACAGCTGATTCTACAGCATAGCGGACGTAAGGACAAGCCTTTTGTGGCGGTGAACTGTGGTTGTATCCGGGGGGAACTTGCCGCATCTGAGTTCTTCGGCCACGTGCAGGGGGCGTTTACCGATGCGAAAAAGGATACTGCCGGGTATTTTGAGACGGCCAAGGGCGGTACGCTCTTCCTTGACGAGATCGGAAACATGCCTCCAGAAATGCAGACACTGCTGCTCAGGGTATTGCAGGAAAGAGTGTATTGTCCAGTGGGCAGCCGCAAAGAACTTGAAGCCGATGTACGGATATTGTCGGCTACCAACGAGGATATGGAGCGTGCCATACGGGAGGGACGTTTCCGGGAGGATCTGTACTACCGTCTCGCCGAGTTTGAGATACGCCAGCCCTCTCTCTCCGAATGCCCGGAAGATATATTGCCACTGGCTGACTTCTTTCGTGAGCAACATTCAGAAGAGATACGCGTGGAGACCTCCGGTTTTACCGAACAAGCCAAAATCTCCATGCTTTCCCACTCATGGCCGGGCAATGTGCGTGAACTTGACAACCGGATAAGACGTGCTGTCCTGTTGGCGGTATCTCCATTGTTAACCCATAAAGATCTGAATCTTAATGCGACCATCTGTAGGACAGGCGAAAAATGTAAAAAAGGCTTGATGGAAGAAGCAGAAGAGAAAGAACTAATAAGGAAAATTCTGGAAGAATGTGGAGGTAAGATCAGTCGTGTGGCGAGAATGTTGGGGATGAGCCGTCCGACGCTATACAAGAAAATGGAAAGGTATGGGTTGAGATAGCATCTTCATCCGTTTCGTTTATACATAAGCCGGCAGATTCCGTTGGAGAAAGTTTTGCAGCCAAGAAGTTTCCAGCGGGCAGACCGGAATTCTCCCGTCAAGGGGATTCCACCACCATAAGAAAGAGGCAGCAGAAAAAGTACTGTCTCATCCACCAGATTATACCGAAAAAGTCCATCGGCATATTCCGCACTTCCTCCATCTCCCACTCCTGCCAGATAAATACAATCCTTGTCATGCTTTTCCTTTACATTCAGCAAGTCCATCAAACCGTAATGGGGGTAGATGTGGAATGTGGCCTGTCGCTGCCAGCGTGGGAAACCATACCGTTTGTTTTCCCTCACCCATCGCATAAGCATCTCGTCTTCATGCGGAAGGAACCCGTCCAAAGTGAGTGCCATGATAACTTGAATTTTTGCCATACCTCTTGTTAAAAAAGCATGAAACCCATGCTTATTTCGAACAGAGGCTCTGACAAAGCCCAACACAGAAACCCGCATGGGCTCATGCTATAAGGTATAGCATAAGCCTCACGCAATAGCCTCTGTGTTTTTGAATTTGTCAGATTCCTGTTCGAGACGTCTTGCGACTTATGTATAATAATGGCGGTCCCAATTGTCGAGACCTGCCTTATTTCTCTATTTCAAGTTTCAAATATACGGCATCTTTTTCAATAATCCGATCAGTCGGGGTATAATTTCTTCAATTACCCCTCCACTTGTCATGATTTGTCGGGGTCCTTTCCTTTTTCATCTTCCAGACCTAGTCGTTTACGGAGTTCAGGGTCATTTTTGATACGCCGCATCTCCTCATTGATAATAGCCTGCGCATCCGCCTTGATCTGGTCGTAATTGCGTTGTATCTGTTGCATCATGATGTCGTTACCGTTCCTGTCCTTGAAGTCGTTGATGACCGGGATTTTCTGATAAGCCTTTTCTTCCGCGCTGATCTTGGTATGGTCCACGACAATTTCGGCATGAAATATTTTTTGCTCTATCCTCTCATCAAAATTATCCGCCACAGCCCCGACAAACGTGCCTTGTGAGAGGTTGGCGATCTTTGATGCGGGAATGAGCGAGTCTAGCTGTGTGTTGATGGAGGTGGATACGTCCTGACGGTTGATGGATACGGACTGACGTTGCTGAAGCACCTTGCCGAAGCGCTCTGAAAGCGTTTTTGCGGTTTCACCGACCACCTGTCCGCTGAAAATATTCCCCACCGTGTTCTGGATGACCTTGGATTCTTTTTCTCCGTAGTCACGTGTCAATTGACTGAAATCCTGAAAACCCAGAAGCACGCCCACCTTGTTGCTTCTCGCCGTCGCGATCAGGTTGTCAAGCCCACGGAAATAGATGGTGGGAAGCTCGTCAATGATAACGGCGCATTTAAGCTGTTTTTTCTTGTTGATAAGCTTGACGATACGGGAATTATATAATCCGAGCGCTGCCGAATAAATGTTCTGCCTGTCCGGATTGTTGCCCACGCAGAGCAGTTTGGGCTCTTTCGGATTGTTGATATCCAATGAAAAATCATTACCGGTCATCACCCAGTAGAGTTGTGGGGAGATCATGCGCGTAAGGGGTATTTTAGCCGAGGCTATCTGGCCTTGGAGCTGGTCTTGGGCATTTCCCTTCCATGCGTCCATGAAGGGGGAAAGGTAGTTTTCCAGCTCCGGATAAGAGGTCAGGATGGTGAACAGGTCTGAGTAGGGTTTGTTGAGCAGTTCCACCGCATGGGGAAACGTACAGTAAATACCGCTCTTGTAAATCTTTAAATACCAGATTATTGCCGCAAGCAGAATAATAGGGGACTCCACGAAGAAGTCCCCCTGTTTTTCGATCCAGGTGCGATTGAGGTTGAGCATTATCGTATAGCTCGCCTCGTACGCATCGGAAATGTCCGTCATGAATTCCGGATTGATGGGATTGCACCGGTGAGACCTGCGCGGATCGTCAAAATTGATGACATAGAACCGGGGCTTGATCTCGTACTTGTCCATATTCTTCAACAAAGAATTATAGGCGATGGTGGACAGGTCATCAAACTTGTAATCGTAGATGTAAATCGCAAAGCCTTTGGCTATAAGCTGGCGTATGTAACTGTTGACTATCGCATAGGATTTGCCGCTGCCCGGTGTCCCGATAACCATGCAGGCACGGAAAATATTGACAATATTGACAAATCCGTTATTCCAGCGTTTTTTATAATAGAATCTCGTCGGGAGGTTTACCGAATATTCATTCTCCATCAGTCGGGTTTCCTGCATGAAACTTTCATTTTCCATATTGAACACATCTTCCATGAGGTTGTGCCTGTAAATGCGACTCATCCATAACCCCGACATCAACAGGGCGAGATAGCCTGCCGTAAGAGTAAAAATATAGAATGCGGTATTTGCCATGTGTGGCAATGGCAGTTCAAGAAGCCACCAGTTCAGAAAAAACAATGCGCATCCTGCCACCAACGCCGCATAAATTTTAGGCCAGGTTATCTTTTCACCTTTGACTCCGTGCGTACCCAGACAGGAAACGGCCAGCAGAAGCACTGCCAACAGTTTGCTCCAGAGAATACAGTTGAAAATTCCAGTCGTGTTGTTGAAGTTTACCAGAATCCGGTCTATTACCTCAAGGTTCAAGTGCCATGCGGTGATACTCGGATAGCAGTACACATAGACGTGTACCACCAAAAGAAAAATACTCACGGCCCTGCCGAATTCCATAATCTTGGCAAGTGCCCTCAAATCATCTTCCTGCTGCATAAGAATTGTATATAAATGGGTTGATACTTGTTTTGTCTAAATGCCACGCTTGCGTCCGGTCTTCTTTTTTTTCTTCATGCGGCGTGCAAAGGCTTCCTCCTCGTAATCCTGCGGATTGGTTTCCAAGGAGAGAATGCCTGCCGCCAGTTCGAGCGTGCTAGAGGATTCGTGACGGTGATGCTGCCAAAGCTTTGTAGCGGAATGTCCACCCCGTTCCTTTTCGGGTATGTTTTCCAGCCATTTGAAATAGTCGTTGAACACATTGGCGGAAAACTCCTTGCCCATGCGTGAGCCGTTGAATACCTCCCGATGGTTGTGGTCAATGAAGGTGACACCATAGATACGTTCCCGCTCATTCTCGCGGAAAACCACATCAATACGCCTTTGCCCGAGCAGTTCCACAAACCGTTTCCGTGAATCCGCCTGCCGCAAGGCACGAACGATGTCCGCCTGTATGGAAGGGGCCCATTTCCCGTCTTTGAGAGCTTTCAGATTCATCAGCATCCGCTTTTCCAACTGTTCATTTCCGAAGCGTTTCCCAAATCGGGAACTCTTGAACGGTGGGCTGACAACCTTGCCGGTATCATCCGTGACCGAATAGACAATACCAGTATATGGTGTACCGTTGTATTCTCCCCTGACCTGTTTCGCCTCGATGTTGAGCGTGGAAAGCAGCGCATTGTATTCCCCGAAGGTTTGGAAACGGTAGCTTTCCAATACGGCTTTAAGGGTATTGCCTATCTGATGGCGGACATCTCCCAAGGAAGCGTCCACCTTTCTTAGTTCCGCTTTTGGATTCCGCCTTTCCGCATCCGCTCCGTTTCGCAGACCGAAATCCACTTCCAGTTCCCGACAGGCGGTCATGGAACGCCGATACTCGTAGGCATCGCTGATCTTTTTCCCCTGTTCATTCACACAGACACTGACAATATGGATATGGGTATTGTGGGTATCGGCATGTTTGTAGGTGATGTAAGGCTGGTTCCCATACCCCATCTTCTGCATATAACGTTCCGCCAGTTCTGCCAGCCGCCCGTCGGTCAGCCGGTCTTCCGGTGCCGGGGAGAGGGAAATGTGCAGGACGGGCTTCTCCGTATTGCGGTTTGCCAGCAGGTAATTCTCAAAAGAGAGCAATGCCAGGCGTATGTCCTCGCTTGGCAATCCGAGCCGGTCGGAAATCATACGGTTACCGGAAAGGATCTCAGCCGTACCAGCCGCTACCTTCTCATAGTTATAAGCAAGTGCTCCGTAAAGACTCATGCCATGGCTTATTTTTGCAACCATTTCCGCTCGTATTCCTGGGTTAGCGCCATGACCTTTTTACAGATGAGCATCAGCTCAAGACTCAATCTTTCCAACTTATAGAGCAATGCCCTCGCCCGTTTCTCCCCGAAATTGTTCTTCAAGGCACGTACCACCTGGTTGTAGTTGTTGCCGACAGCCTGGAACTGTTTGTGGAATTCTGTCAGCCTGATGTAATAGTCCATTGTCGCCTTGTCTATTTTCACGACCTTTATCTGTCCCGAGAAGATAGATTTCTTGATGAACAGCGTGAGGTTGCCGGCTCCCGAATCCGCCAGTAACTTCTCGAATTTTGTATTCTCCTCGGCGTTCAGGCGGAAACTGTACTTGTGGTCCGCCGGATCACTTTTGGGCTTTCTGCCCGTCCTTGTCCCTGTTGTTCTCTCCATACACATGAGATTTTTGGTTTGTACTTTTTTCTCTTCCAGAATCCGCGACTTTGGAGCGGATTCCCCCGCCCGGGGGGGCGGGCAAGTTGGTTCTTGTCTGACAAAAGACTTTTTGTCGGACAAGGACACAACTTGCTCTGTTCGCTTGAACAGAGAATCCTCCTATGGTCGGATTGCTGCGCGACGCTTGCGGCATACCGTGGTCCGTGAAGTCCTTCTTCCTCCATTGCGTGATTCTGACTTTGCAAAAATAGAAGAACGCAACAAGCTGTAAAACAGGGATAAGTATGACATTTGATGACATCTGACGACATCTGATGTCAGAGCGAGGCAATATTGGCGGAAGTCTTGGAAATAGCCGTTACTTTTGGACTGTGACAGGGAAACAATCTTCCGATGTGCTGATAAAATATACCCGTGTTACCGGCAGATCATCCTCTGTCCACGTCATGTTTTTAAAATATTATGTTATTGTGTCAAGAGAAAAAAACGGAATGATAACCATGAAAAGAGAAAATACAATGATACGGCCATTTGGTGACAAGATGCCGGGAGGGTACAGGCATGACAGCCTGTACCGATATGACAATCTTCCGTTTTTCAAGTATGACGGTAATATTGTGCCATCATCCGGTAGGGAGACAAGCCCCTCATATCTTATGAGGAGGTTATTCTGTAGTGATAACAAGGCCGGAATATGCCATCCGTACCGTGCCATGTCCCATGAACCCGACAAGCCGTTGAAAAGAAGAAATAGCGAGAACATTAAAACGATTATTAACCCACAATTCGAAAGCTTATGAGCAAACGATGCACATTCATCGCCTTGAGCAACCAGAAGGGCGGTGTGGGCAAGTCCACCATGACGGTGCTGCTTGCCAGTTATTTCCACTACGTGAAGGGAAAGAATGTCGCGGTTATAGATTGCGACTATCCCCAGTTCAGCATCCAGGCGCTACGTTCCCGTGACATGAAAAACGTCGAGAGAAGCGAGTTCCTCCAACAGTTGTTGTGCAGGCAGTATGAACGGACGGGGAAGAAAGCCTATCCGGTCCTTACCTCCGGGCCCGGCAAAGTGCTGGAAACGGCAGACCGGTTATCGGGGAACAGTGATATCCTTTTCTTTGATTTGCCCGGAACGGTGAATACTCCGGGAATCCTTGAGGCCATCATCAACATGGACTATGTGTTTACGCCGGTCGTGCAGGACCGGATGGTCATGCAGAGCAGCCTGTCTTTCGTGGCGACGCTCCGGGATTTCATCCGGCAATATCCTGAAGCACCGTTAAAAGAGATCCTACTATTCTGGAACAAGATTGACGGACGTGTCTCCAGGGAGGTTTACCGTCACTATAACGAGATTTTTGAGAAGATCGGTCTGAAGACGCTCTCGACGGTCATGCCGGACATGGAACGTTATAACAAAGAGACCTCCTCCGGCGGGCAGACATTTTTCAGAAGCACCTACTTTCCACCTTCGGAAAAGTTGTTGAAAGGGAGCAATATGGATGTGCTGGCCGGGGAGATCGAACGGATTATCCATCTTAAATCCGACAAGACATGAAAAAAAGGGGCGTATTCAATGTCAATGAGGAACGGTTGAAAGAGTTCATGGCCAACGGTACGGATGCCGAGGGCACTCCTAAGACTCCTTTTGCGGAAGAAAAGACCACAAGGGAAACTGATATTTTCCCGTCCGTACGGGAAGATGCGGACAAACCGCTTCCTGTTTCCCGCGAGCCGGCTGGAAGCGGAATCTCACTTCCGGAGAAGATACAAGAGTACCGAAAAAATTTTCTCAACCGTAAGATTGCCGTCCATCGAAAGCAGACTTATATCTGTTATGACACCTACCGTAGGTTTGCACGGATTCTGCCGTTGCTCAGTGACGGCATGACTGTTCCCGCTTTTCTGGACAACGTGCTTGACCATCATTTGGAAGTGTATGAAAAAGAATTGGATGAAATGGTTCGCTTGAGTACCCAAAATTCGCATTAGATTATGGAACATCTGTTTATTTATCCAGTCCTGCTGTTTGTAACATATTTGCTGTACAAGGTACTTAAAATGAAAGCAGGCAGGAACCGGTTGAGGAAAGGCGGGGCTCTCCCCCCGATACAAACGGATATGAGGAAGTCAGTCCGTGATACGACTTATATGGAAACCGTATTTCCGGCAGAATTCAAAGAACACCCTGACGATGCGGATTTCTTTCCTGATTTCGCAAAGATAGATATTCCGGAAAATTTAGGGGAAACCCTGATTGAAGCCTTGTCCAATAGCGGGATTCCGGAAACGGACGCTATCGGGACTTCGGTAGAGGAAACGACCGGTCTGCAAGCCAGTCCGGTTTTGAAACAATTCAAGCAAGAAGATATGGAAAACAAAGATTTATTGAAAGGCATGGAAAATGCGAGTGCTTACAGAGAAATGTTCCTGACCCGGAAAATGACCGGAGCCAGGAGACAAACCTATATTGATGAATCCTTGTATGAGACATTGACCGGGATCCTTCCTGTCATTGCGCCGGGAATATCTGTACCCACGTTCGTGAACAATGTGTTGGCGGAGCATATGGAGAAGTACCGGGATATCATTGATGAGACGTGTCATCGAAAATTTAAAGAAATGATGGTATGGAAGGACTCGTCTATCTGTCGGTGAGGGTCGGCTGTGCCGCTTACCTGTTATATAAGGTATGGGAACAAAAGAAAAAAGTACGTGAGCTGTGTGACCTGCTGTACACGCCGGCGAAAAGAGAACAAATGATATCGATGTCACCGGAGCCGGCGGATGAGAAAGAAGTGATGGGAAAGACACGCTTTGTCTATCTTGACGAGAACGCCGGGAAGACGGCGGCCCCCTATATGAGTCAGCCGCTGGAACAGGGGACGGACTATATCGGTGAGGATGAGGAAATCCGGGAAGAGGATGTGGAATGTCTGCTTCCGCTGGAGGAGATGGAACTCCTTCGGAAGGAGCAGGAAGAACTGGACAGCGCATTACCGGAAACGGAAGTGATTACGCAGGCGGTTACGCTGGAGGAGTTCAGCCTTGTCGGGGATGTGCTGATGAGGGTGAACGGGGCGGATCAGGATGCGGACAAAAGGAGCAGTGCCGCACGGACGCTGTTCGCTATCCGCAATACCAGTCTGTTCGATCTTTTCATTTCCCAGGTAGGGAATGAGGAAGCCGTGAATAAACTGCTGGAAGAGAACCTGGATGAAGATGGGAACCCGCGACCTTTGAAAAAAGGGGGGAAAAGGAACAATGGCGGGGTTGACTGGCGGGAGTTGGTGTAAGAGGGAATACTTCCGGGGAATAGGATTCTGCCTGCGGACATAGGCGGAATTCTGTATTTTACAGAAAGGCGGCTTTCATTTATATGCCGTTCGGCATGTGGCTTCATTTCGGAAGTAATTTTGGTTTAAAAAAGAGGAACTATTGTTTTTATTTTGAGCATTTGTTCATTATATTTGCAAGCAGAAACAATATATATAATGTCACCACGTCCCAAAAATATCCGTAAAGTTAATGACATGCCCGTTGCCGCAGGATTCAAGCCCATAGGTCTGAACGGTTGTTGTAAGAATACCATATTCTTGCATTTTGAAGAGTATGAGGCGATACGGTTATGCGATTATGAAATGAAAACCCAACAGGAAGCGTCTGTTTCAATGGGAGTATCACGTCCGACACTAAGTCGGATATATGTCAGCGCAAGGCAAAAGATTGCCAAGGCATTGGTTCGTGGTGTTACCATTATGATAGAAGGCGGAGCAGCGTACACAGACAGTGAATGGTTCCGTTGCGGAGCATGCGGTTTCTTATTCAACAATATCAATCCCACGCTTAAAATCCGCAAGATGGAATGTCCGGTATGCCACTCCGATGACTTAAGCGCAAGTAATATTAACATTAATAAAAATGAGATTATGATGAAAATTGCTATTCCGACCAGAGACAATGTAGTCGATAACCATTTCGGTCATTGTGAGTATTACACAATCCTGACAGTAGGACAAAACAACCAGATTCTAAGTAGCGAGACTATTCCTTCTCCGCAAGGATGCGGATGTAAATCCAATATCGCAGGAGAATTGGAAAACATGGGAGTCAGCGTCATGCTGGCAGGAAATATGGGGCAAGGTGCCTTGAATGTACTTACGTCCCACCATATCAAAGTCATAAGAGGCTGTTCGGGTAATATTCTGGAAGTTGCCGCTGATTATTTAAGCGGGAAACTTACAGATTCGGGAGTGGGCTGTTCATCCCATGAACATCATCATGAATGTCATGGACATAGCCATAAAGAATGATGTCCGGAAAGAATAAGATGTCACTTAATATTATCATAGACTTTGTCATGCTGATGGCAATGGCTTTGGTAAGTATAAGTGGCTTCATATTGGAAATAGTCATTCCTTCCCGCCATGCTGTAAGATTCCAGGACGCTACTCCATGGTGTTCACGTTTACTGGGCTTGGGAAGGCATGATTGGGGTAATATTCATTTGTGGGCGGGAGTTGTATTGGTCACTCTGCTTGCCATTCATTTCCTGTTACACATAAAGATGGTATCGGCTTTTGTCAAAAAGAAATGCCCGAACCATACACTACGGATATTGCTTTATGTTTTGTTATTGATGCTGTTAATGATGACAATAATGCCTTGGCTTTATTTATGTTATTAATTTAGAACAAGCCAACTTATTACTTTATGCGGTAGAATAGGTTGGCTTGTTTATTTATGAATATCCGATATGGTAGAACATTGGAATTTAGATTCAAGATCCTCCTCGAATTTCATACCAAGTTATTGAAGGCAATGGCAGTATACGACATTATCCCTTATATTCAAGCAGTTACGATTCCTTTCAATCCGCAATCTCAAACCGCACAAGCATAGAGTATTTCTTTTTAATTGTACGGAAACTATCAAATGAAACGACATTGGAGGACAGCACGTTACTCTGTGAGAAAGGAAGGCTGCTACCTGCTTCGTCTTCTACAATACGTATTACCGGTCCCAATTTTTTACCCAATGCCTCCACCAGATAGGACGCTTTCCTCTGCGCCGCTTTCAAGGCCGCGATTTTTCCTTTTTGATGGTAGGACAACATGTCCTTGTTTTCCAGTTCACCGATGCGCATGGTATGGATACCTTTGGTATCCATACGTTTGAGGATTTCATCAATCTGTTTGAAATCCAGTAACGTAATATCGAAGGTCTTGGCCACCAGAAAGTCCTGCCCTTGCTTACGCCAATAATCACCGATCTCCTGCGTACGGACGGCATTCGGAGAGATACCCGCGTCATGCAGCACTTCCCGCAGTCCCTGTTCGATCCGGTCCAAAGAGATCTTTGTACGATATTCCTCCGGTTTGGACCTGCCATCAAACTCCTCCTCGAAGTATTCACGGATTTCGATAATGTAGTGAATCCTGTCCGGCACGATCTCAATCTCGGATGTCCCGGTCACTTCAATGTAGCGTCCGTCTGCCTGCGCCTGCACCTGTGACAGGCCGGCTAGCGGCAGGAGCATTGCCAATAATAATAGTCTTGTTATCATAAGCGGTTGTATTTATTTTACTTCAAATTCCGTATCCATATAAATTTCGAGTTGCAGTCCTATTCGGTATTTTCCTGAAAGTAACCTGCCTGCTTGGAATCGTTTCTTGTCGTTTCTGTCTGTTATCCGGTTGACATCCCATGAGACAGGAATGGTAAACAGTATCGCTTCTCCACCTTTCAAACGGGCACGGCTTTTCATATAATTCGCTTCTCCTACCCAACCGGAACGGGCAAAGGGATGTACCATATATCGCTCGTCTGTACTTATACTAGGGAAAAAGACCGGTTGTACCTCCAGGTTTGTATGGTTTTCAAATAAAATACGTATGGAATCATTATTGGATGGTAATACCTTGAAAGCAAAGGCACCGTCCATTTCCGTCTCCTTTATGGAAACAATACTTTTACCTGTCAGATTGCAATAGGTATGGATGTTGGCAAACACATAAAAATTAGCCTGGTACCTGTTGGGCTTTAACGGATATTTAAACTCGGACATACGGATATGTTCGGGTAGCGTATCGCCTTTGGATAAATCTCTTCCTCCAATGGCGAATACAAGATTGTCTATAAAGGGGAAACCGAGCCATTTGCCATTTACCATCTGTTTGAGATTATGATATTCAAGCTCGGCTGTAGGGCCATCCATATTGATTATATCAAGCACAATCTCTTTTGTCCGAGGAGAATATACTGGTTGTCGTGTCCTGATTTTGTAGGCGTCCGCATGGGTGATGGTGACAGCGGGAAGCCTTTGTATGCGGATGCGGCTCTCATACTTTTCTATTTCCGACAGTGACAGCGGAAAATCGATATCCTGCGCTTGCAATTTGGGTAACAAGCAGAATAAATAAACTGATAACAAGTACGCTATTTTTTTCATACGTTTTGACTTTAAGGTTGTACAAACTTACATCTTCTGTTTATATATCTCCATTCTTCACTATCCCAATAATGTTTTTCGCCGTCAGACCCGGATACGACTTTTTGTTTTCCCGTAAATGTAACCTTAGCCTTTCCTCCCTCAAAAGGGTATGCAAACTTGAATTGGGGAGTAATGATTATGTGTCCCGACGAATCGGCAAAACCCATCAGGCCTTTCTCATCCATGATTCGGAACAACCCTTCCTTGACATAATCAGGTCCGTTATCACATTCGACTACATAAAAAAGTTTCTTGCCTGCATCGTTAATGCAGACTATCCTGGCATCTCTTGGCTTGTCTTCGTATACAAAGCCTATACCTTTGATGGTATCGGTTTGACAGAATTTATATCTGCCGTATGGCACAATGGTATCTCCACGCTCATTTAGATAACAGACCGGAACACCCGCTTCCAAACGAGGTTCAGGGGTATGGGCAATCAAGGTGGCATCATATCTCATCAAGACGGGTTGGTCGCAGGTGGAATAACCGGTAATAACCACATCCGCCTTCGGAAGGAGTGGCATGGTATCCAGTCTGTATTGAATGCATAGCGTATCCTTTCCAGGGCATAAGACAGTAGGTTCATTTCTAAATGATTGTAAAACATCCAGTACTGATTTTCGAAATGAACGGGGCGTTTTACCAAGAATAGTGGCCGTGGTGATGTAACCATCCTGATTCACTTCGTAAGCAACTCGCAAGACACAGCCTTTGTTCTTCTTCTGCCAGACTATCGGGTATTTACATCGTCGGCTCAATGTCTTGATAAGCCAGCTTTCATCCCGTAGCTCATCCAATGATTTATCCAGTCCGAAGATGCCGGGAGGTACTTCCTCGCGCCATGTTTTCCCGTATTTTTTATCCAGATAGCGGAACACTTCCCGGTTGTAGGCTGTCAACAGACGATTGGGCGTGTTTAAATAGCAATCCATCTTTCCGTTTTCTTTCAGGGGATAATAGCTATAATATTTGACTCCATACTTTTTCCAAAAGATATGTTCCCGTACTTTTTTGTCTTGTTCAATGGGTATGACCAGTTTTAGATTCGGGTGCCCTTTATTGATATATTCACGTGACAATTTCGGTGAACATACATATTCTTCGATATAGTCATAAGGCAATGTCAATACCAGTTGTAAGGTGTCCGTGCATGTTGTTCCGGACACGGTGACGAGTGTGTCACAAGGATTCAAGCCAATAAATTCTGCCCGCAAAAGACATTGTCCTTTTTTTAAATGTTTTATTCTGAAAGTTCCTGTAGAATCAGTCAGCCAACCTTGAAAAGGCAATCCCTCTACTCTCAGATTGGAACCGGTCAACGGTCTTTTTATAACATCATAGGGCGGAATCTGTCGCACTTCTTCCCCATAAACTTTACCTATAATGGAATATCCGGTTGTATCGTTATCTGCTTTGGATGGTAAATCATTTTTCTCCCAAATACCTAATACGCAGTTTAGAGGTTCCATGGTATATTTCCCGTTGATGAATAGTCTCTCCCATGGATAAATACTTTTCAGTGTCTCTTTGAAAGCTTTCACTAATGGGTGGTTCCGGTCTTCAATGTTTTCTCCTTTGGGACGTATGAACAAAGTTCGGACATCAAAGTCCAGGAGATGGCCATCCGGGGTACATTGGATATTACGTATACTGAATATCAGCCGCTGTCCTTTGTACTTCGGAAAACGATGCCAGGGGAACCGCCGGATGATTTCATCTTGTGATTCTAAAATCTTTATTCCAGGTTGTTTGAAATTATGGTATGTCCGTACACTTTGTATCCTGCCTTGCCTGAGTAGAATTACCTGTTCGGCTTCCATATTACGGTCGAAACCGGAGTGGACATAATGTACCAAATCACCTTTGCCGGCCCGTAGTTCACTGCTGAACCAGCGGGCAGGAATCCTTCCGTTCTCATAATAAGGGGCAAAAAGTGTTTTCAGAGCGTCTGTGTGGTAAATCAAAGTGGAATCTTTCCGACTTGCCTTGTCATATACGCATATTTCCATACGTTGCGGGTAAAGACAGCTGTCCTCTATTTTCCAAAAGGCCGTATAACCATCCCAGTTGGCGGTTGACATACAATGATTTTCCGGAAGAAAGTCCCTTAACCGTGTATATAGGGCGGAATCCTTGTCTATTGGTCTGGCCATCAGCCACCATTGCTCACCATTGATGTAAATGACATCACAAGACTGTCCCGTCGCCTTTATATACAAAGAGACGAATAGAAACAAGATTACGATAGAATATCTCTTTATACGCATGGATCTGTTTTACTTAATTGTCACACTATCCTTTTCAGAAATACAAAAAAGAACACTCTTTTTGTATTCTTCTTAGACAAGAATGTGGTTGTAAGCACTCATTTCTAAAACTCCAATACGCTTCTTGCTCAATTCTATATATCAGCCCTTTACTGAAGCAATTTTCAGTAAAGGGCTGATATTGTTTTATTATAGAATAAATTAAAAACGATAAGCGAATCCCAAATTGAATACAGCCTGATCAAAATCACTGACCAGTTGGTAGCGTAACTCGAAATTCATAATCCAACTACTTGTCAATGCGAAGTCGGCTCCACCACCGATATTCACTCCTACCCTGCATTCGTTATGATTGTCATTATCTTTGTCTATATGAATATGGTCTCCGTCCACATCAATATCAAAACCATCTCCTAGGTCAAACATCCAATTAGAAAATGTAAAACCGAATAGGGGATATAACTTTACGCTTCTGCCTACGGGACATAAATAATGGAGATTCATATTTATGTCCAACATACTAACATTGTCGTTTTCTATAAAGTAATTCAAAGACGGCTCAAGACGTATGGGGTTGGTTATATTGTATTGATATTTCAACCCAAGGCCAATACTCTCAATTTCCGTCCCATAACTCAGTCCGAATCCAATAGCTTGTCTACCTTTTTGAGCATAAACGCCACTCAACATAACAAACAACAATCCTAAAAAAATTAAAATCTTTCTCATTTCAATATACTTTTATACCTATAAATGTTAATCGTCATCCCAATCATCATCGTCATCATCATCCCACCTATAATGTTTGTTGTGTTTATGCTTCTTGTGTTTTTTATAATGTTTGTGATGATGTTTTCGGTGATGGTCACAGTATGAACAATAATGTTCATGCCAACAATTACTATGATAATTTACCCTGTCATAGAAAGGATTGTAATATACCGATCCCGGCCTTATACCTATCTCTATCAAAACACGATCCCAGCCGTGCCTATGGTAACGTTTATAATAATCACATACATCACGCATGTGCCTGCCAGATGTTTTGGCTATTTCAAGGGCCAAACCTACATTCCCCCAATCTCTTCCACATTGCCTATAATAATCATCCAATAGATTGTTGGGGGTATTATATTCTATACACAAACGTTTTCGGTAATCCGAAAGTTCCACAGAGGCATATTTATTTGCCCTGCCAATAAACAATGATAGCCTATCTTGCGCAAACATGGAACAAGAAATAGCTATGAGCAATAGCAAAACTTTAAATTGTCTCATATTTTTACAAAGCTTTTTGTTGATAAATACGATTATATTCGCAAACATAGGTATAAAAAAGACAAAAAGCAATTTTTGTCTAAAAATTATAGCAAAACTTAGATTATTATGGTCATTTAGGACATTTGATGACATCTGGTGACATCTGATGACAGCACTGAATTACAGTACGTTATTCCATTTTACATTCGCTGTCGAATTCAAATTTATGTCTCACCTAAATGATTCGACAATGAAGAGAAGAATCCTTTTTTCTGTGATGTGTGCGGTTATTACCGCCAGTGTTTTTGCGCAGGGCCAAGGTCAGGGCCTTGCCGGTATCAACGCGGCGACCAGTCTCATGACCTCGTATTTCGATCCCGCCACTAAGTTGTGCTACGCCATCGGGGCCGTCCTGGGGTTGGTGGGCGGTATCAAGACCTACGGCAAGTTCTCCAGTGGCGATCCTGATACCTCGAAGACAGCCGCCAGCTGGTTTTTCGCATGTATCTTTCTGATCGTGGCCGCCACCATCCTGCGTTCCTTCTTCCTCTAGAGGCATGAAGTATCCGGTAAACAAAGGTGCGGGCAATCCCGTCGAGTTCAAGGGACTCAAGTCTCAATATCTGTTCGTTTTCGCCGGCGGACTTGTGATGGTGCTCCTTGCGGTGGTTATCCTCTATCTGGTGGGTGTGGACCAATGGATATGCATCTCCTTCGGGAGCATATCCGGTGGCCTACTGGTATGGATGACTTTTCGGTTAAACGCCCGCTACGGTGAACACGGACTGATGAAGCTGCTGGCCGAAAAACGCCATCCGCGCTACCTAATTCACCGCAAGAGAGTCTTCAGATTATTCACGAAAAGAAAAAAACAAAAATCATGAGAAATGTTTTAAAGGCGGAAACGCTAGAACGCAGATTCCCCCTTCTCTCAGTAGAGAACGGCTGCATCGTGAGCAAGGACGCCGACCTGACCGTGGCTTTCGAGGTGGAGCTGCCCGAGTTGTACACGGTGACGGAGGACGAGTATGAGACTATGCACTCTTCTTGGATAAAGGCCATGAAGGTGCTGCCGGAGCATAGCATCGTCTGTAAGCAGGACTGGTTCATCCAAGAAACATACCGTTCTAAAAGTGATGGTGAGGAACAAAGCTTTCTTACACGCAGCTATGAACTACATTTCAATGAAAGACCGTACCTAAACCACAGATGCTACCTGTTCTTGACAAAGACGACCCGAGAGCGTAGCCGCCAACGGAGCGATTTCAGCACCCTCTGCCGGGGATTCCTGCTGCCCAGGGAGATAACCGACAAAGACACGGCTGCCCGTTTTCTGGAGTCGGTGGAACAGTTCGAACGCATCATGAACGATTCCGGGCATATAAGGCTGCGGCGTCTGGAAACGGACGAGATTACTGGCACGAAGGAACGTCCCGGACTGGTGGAGAAATACCTCTCGCTCTCGCTGGAGGATGAGAGTGCCGTATTGCAAGACATCTGCCTCAAGCCCGGACGGATGCGTATCGGAGACAAGCGGCTTTGCCTGCATACCCTCTCGGATACGGAGGACCTGCCCGGCAAGCTCTCCACCGACATGCGTTACGAGAGGATGTCCACGGACCGCAGCGACTGCCGCCTCTCCTTCGCAGCGCCGGTGGGACTGCTGCTGCCGTGCAACCACATCTATTCACAGTACGTGTTCATTGACAACGCACAGGAAATCCTGCAGATGATGGAGAAGAACTCACGTAATATGCTCTCGCTGTCAAGATACAGCCGGAGCAACGCCGTAAACCAGGAATGGACGGAAATGTATCTGGACGAGGCACATACCAAAGGGCTGCTTCCCGTCAGATGCCATTGCAACGTCATCGCCTGGGCCGAGGACGCGGATGAGTTCCGTCGCGTCAGGAACGACACGGGCAGCCAGCTGGCCATGATGGAATGCACGCCAAGGTATAACACTATCGACATGCCGGTCCTCTATTGGGCGGGTATTCCCGGCAACGCAGGTGATTTTCCAGCCGAGGAGTCGTTTTACACCTTCCTGGAACAGGCGGTATGCCTCTTTTCCGGAGAGACCAATTACAGAAACTCACCCAGTCCTTTCGGTATCCGTATGGCGGACCGTCAGAACGGGATTCCGGTACATGTGGACATTTCCGACCTTCCCATGAAACGGGGAATCATCACCAACAGGAACAAGTTCATCCTCGGTCCTTCAGGCAGCGGGAAGTCCTTCTTCACCAACCATCTGGTCCGGCAATATTACGAGCAGGGCACACATATCCTGCTGGTAGATACGGGCAACAGCTATCAGGGATTGTGCCGCATGATTCACGACCGCACCCGTGGGGAGGACGGGATCTACATTACGTACAAGGAGGACAACCCGATAGCCTTCAATCCGTTCTATACGGATTGCGGACTGTTTGACGTGGAGAAACGGGAAAGCATCAAGACATTGATCCTGACCTTGTGGAAACGGGAGGACGAGGCACCGAAACGTTCGGAGGAGGTGGCCCTTTCCGGGGCGGTGAACGCCTATATCCGGATGATTTCGGAGAACCGGGGTATCAAACCGGATTTCAACGGTTTCTACGAGTTTGTCGCCGATGACTACAGGAGAATGATTGAGGAGAAAAAGGTGCGTGAGAAGGATTTTGACATTGACGGTTTCCTGAACGTGCTGGCACCTTTTTACAAGGGCGGAGACTATGACTTCCTGCTGAATTCCGACAAGGAGCTGGACCTGACAGGCAAACGGTTCATCGTGTTCGAGCTGGACAACATCAGTGGCAACAAGGTACTGCTTCCCGTGGTGACGCTGATCATCATGGAGACCTTCATCGCCAAGATGCGCAGGCTCAAGGGGATCCGCAAGATGATTTTAATAGAGGAATGTTGGAAGGCCCTGATGTCCGCCAATATGAGTGAGTACATCAAATACCTTTTCAAGACGGTCAGAAAGTATTTTGGCGAGGCCGTAGTGGTAACCCAGGAGGTGGATGACATCATCAGTTCCCCTATCGTGAAGGAGGCCATCATCAACAATTCCGACTGTAAAATCCTGCTTGACCAACGGAAATACATGAACAAGTTCGAGCACATCCAGCGGCTTCTCGGCCTGACAGAGAAAGAAAAAGGGCAGATACTCTCCATCAACCAGGCGAACCATCCCGGGCGGTTCTACCGGGAAGTGTGGATCGGGCTTGGCGGAACCCACTCGGCAGTATATGCCACGGAAGTGAGCGGGGAGGAATATTACACGTTCACGACCGAGGAGTCCGAAAAGATGGAAGTACAGCGGCTGGCAGAAAGATTGGATGGCAACCTGGAACTTGCCGTCCGCCATCTGGCAGAGAAAATGCGAGAGGAACAAGGACAAAGATCAACCCTAAAATGAAAACGATTATGAGAAACAAACCCCTTATGAGACTGGCGGTATGCCTGATCGGCATGGCCGCCCTGGTATTGCAAAGTTGTGCGGACGGTGGTACCGACCGTGACAGACTCTGCGGATCGTGGACCAGTGTGGACGGCAAACCGGACGTGTTGGTATATAAGGAAGGAGAGGCCTACAAGGTGACGGTATTCGCCCGTAGTGGCAAGACACGCCGCCTCAGGCCGCAGACCTACCTGTTGGTGGAAGAGAACGGCAACCTCTTTATCAATACGGGGTACCGTATCGATGTATCCTACAACGAGGAGACGGATATCCTGACTTTCTCACCCAACGGGGATTATGTACGGAAGGAGGAACGCCCATGAGAGCGAGGACATTCCTGATCGGGATAATGCTTGTGCTGGGCGGGAACATGGCCCGGGCGCAATGGGTGGTGACCGATCCCGGAAATCTGGCCCAAAGTATCATCAACATGTCGGACAACATCGCCCATACCTCCAAGACGGCGGTCAATACGGCCGACAATTTTGCGGAGACGGTAAAGATCTACGAGCAGGCCAAGAAGTACTACGACCAGTTAAAGGCGGTGAACAACCTGATACAGGACGCCCGCAAGGTGCGTGACATCATCCTGATGGTAGGCGATGTGTCCGACATCTATGTGACGAACTTCAAAAAGATGATGAACGACGACAACTTCTCGTCCCGCGAGCTGGACGCCATCGCCTTCGGTTACACCCGCCTGCTGGAGGAGAGCAACGGCGTGTTGCAGGACCTCAAACAGGTCATCAACGTGAGCACGCTCTCCATGACCGACAAGGACCGTATGGATGTGGTGGACAACTGTTATTACGAAATGCGCCGTTACCGCAATCTGGTGAGCTATTATACTAACAAGAACATAGCCGTGAGCTATCTCCGTGCCAGGAAAAAGAACGATATGGAACGTGTGATGCGGCTCTATGGAAATGAAACCTCCAAATACTGGTAGCCCATGGTACCTTTGACGATAGATTTTGCCAACCTACATACCATACTGGGAACCCTGTATGAAAATATGCTCCCCCTCTGCAAGGACATGATGGACGTGGGCAAGGGGCTTGCCGGGCTGGGCGCCCTCTTTTATGTCGCCGTACGCATATGGCAGTCGATGGCACGTGCCGAGCCGATAGACGTGTATCCCCTGCTGCGCCCCTTCGCTATCGGCATCTGTATCCTGCTTTTTCCCACACTGGTACTTGGCACGCTGAACACCGTGCTCAGTCCTATTGTGCAGGGTACGCACAAGATGCTTGAGGGGCAGACGCTGGACATGGAGCGATACAGGGCGCAGAAGGAGGAGCTGGAAAAGGAGGCCATGCTGCGGAATCCTGAAACCGCCTATCTGGTGAGTGACGAGGAGTTCGACCGGCAGCTAGACGAGTTAGGCTGGTCAACCGTGGATACCGCCTCCCGGCTGGGTATGTACGTGGAGGTGGGCATGTATAACCTGGAGAAGAAGATCCGTGACACGTTCCGCAGCCTGCTGGAACTGATATTCGCCGCGGCGTCGCTGCTGATAGATACCGTGAGGACCTTTTTTCTGGTCGTGCTCTCCATTCTGGGACCGGTAGCGTTCGCCTTCAGCGTATGGGACGGTTTCCAGTCCACACTCGGACAGTGGTTCACGAGGTATATCTCCGTCTATCTGTGGCTTCCGGTCAGCGATCTGTTCAGCACCCTGCTCGCCAAACTCCAGGTGCTGATGCTCCAGAACGACATCCAGGAATTGCAGAACAATCCTGACTACTCGATAGACAACTCGAACAGTGTCTATATCATCTTTATGCTTATCGGGATTATCGGGTATTTTACCGTTCCGACGGTGGCGGGCTGGATCGTGCAGGCGGGAGGAGCCGGGAATTTCAGCCGCAACCTGAACCGTACCGCCACGAAAACCGGCAGCTTTGCGGCAGGAGTGGGCGGTGCCGTATTGGGAAATATCGGAGGACGGTTGAGAGGCAAATAAGCCTTGCCGGAAATATTTGTTTATTCATTCAAACCAATCATTCGAGAAATGGAATTCAAGTCTTTGACCAACATTGAGAGCAGCTTCCGCCGCATCCGTATGATGGCGGCCGTTTTTATCTGCTGCTGCACTCTTGTCACCGGCTACGCGCTTTGGAGCTCGTACCGCTTCGCCGAAAGGCAGCGTGAGAAAATCTATGTACTGGACGGGGGTAAGTCGCTGATGATGGCCCTTTCGCAGGATCTTTCGCAAAACCGTCCTGCCGAGGCGAGGGAACACGTAAGACGCTTTCACGAGCTGTTCTTCTCGCTCTCTCCACAGAAAGAGGCCATCAGCCACAACATCGACCGTGCCCTGCAACTGGCGGACAAGAGCGCCTACCACTATTATGTGGATTTTGCCGAGAAGGGATATTACAACCGCCTGATATCGGGCAACATCAATCAGGTGGTGCATGTGGACAGCGTGGTGTGTGATTTTGCCCGTTACCCTTACAAGGCGAGGACGTATGCCCGTCAGATGATAATTCGTGAGAGCAACGTGACCGAGCGCAGTTTGGTCACCACCTGCTCACTTCAGAATACGGGACGTTCGGACGACAATCCGAATGGGTTCATCATCGAACAGTTTACCATTCTAGAGAACAGGGATATCAGAAGCACGGAACGATGAGAAAAGAAAAAAAACACCTGAAACGTATGGACTGCTGTATCCGGCTGTTCTGCCACCGCCTGACAAGGAAACAACGGAAGATCGTGACAACCACGGCATTCCTCTTGTTTCTGACGGCCTGCCTCCATGCCATCCTCGCCTCGCTATCCGGCTTGGGAGAGCTTGGGGGAAAGATGAAAATAGAATATGTCCGGCCGCTTGACTTGCGACCGGAAAAAAGTACAATCAATTTAAACACCCCATCCGATGAAAATAGATATCCAGAAGATTAAAAAACAGCTGGGATTCCCAAGCGACCGGCCGTTGACTCTCCAAGAGAAGCGCCGGTATATGAAGTTCGCCGTCTATCCGCTCTTCTTCCTGATATTCGCGGAGATTGTCCTGTTGATATACAGTCCGACCGAAAAGGAAAAAGCGGAGGCGGAGAAAGAGAGGGGATTCAATACCGAGATCCCGTCTCCCGAAGAGAGCCGTATGGAAGGCAACAAGGTCAGCGCCTACGAGCGGGAAGCCTTGTCGAAGAAAGAGAGAGGACGGAAAGACACTTTCCTGGAAATGTCGGAACTGTTCAACCGGAACAAGGACCGGAAAGACACCGTACCGTCAGTGGACAGCGGAGTGAACCTTGAACTGCCATCCGTACCGGAAACCGTACAGACGCATAATCCGGTACGTTCCTCCACCTCTGCCTACCATGACATGAACCGCTCGCTTACGACCATTTACACGCCACGGGAAACCTCCCGGGAGGAGGAACTGCTCCGGCGTATCGAGGGACTGGAAAAAAGACAGAACATGGAACCGTCCCAGGAACAGTCATTGGAGGAAAAAATGGCCCTGATGGAAAAGTCATACGAACTGGCGGCCCGGTACAACGGCAAACAGACACCGTCCGTTATCCCTACGGATGACCGGAAAGACAGGACATCGGTCAAGCCGGTTAAGCGGATACGACAAGAAGTGGTATCTTCCTTGGCGCAACCGGTGAATGACGGGGACTTCATAACCGGAGTGTCCGAAGAAAGGAACACCGGTTTCCATACGCCGGTGGGCAGGACACCGGTATCGGACCGTAATACCATTGCCGCCTGTGTGCACGGCACGCAGACCGTATCGGACGGACAAGCCCTGCGTGTCCGCCTGCTGGAAGCGATGGCAGTGGACGACCGCCTCATACCCAAAGGAACGGTATTGACAGGCGGAACACGGATCCAGGGAGAACGCATGGATATTGTCATCACCAATGTGGAATATCAAGGAACCGTCATTCCGGTGGAACTGGAAGTGTATGATGCGGACGGTCAGCAAGGAATATTGATACCCAACTCACTGGAGTATGATGCCGTGCGTGAAATAGCGGCGGGCATGGGCGGTTCGATGGGAAGCAGCATCAGCATCTCCACCGACGCGGGAGCGCAGATAGCCTCGGATCTGGGTAAAGGCGTCATACAGGGCGTGTCACAGTACATCACCAAGAAGATGCGCACGGTCAAGGTCACGCTGAAAGCCGGACACAGGCTGCTGCTTCACTCTCCGAAACAATGAAACGGTATACAGACGAGAAAACAGAAACCAATTATTCAACAAACAACCAACAATAATCGGACATGAGAAAGATTCTGATGATGTTTGCCCTACTGACGGGCTTCATGGCTGCGTACGCGCAGCAGAGTGGCGGAGATTATTTCGAGGGGCTGAGCCGCAAGATAGGCTTCAGCCGGATGATACCTCCGCATGGTCTGGAAATCACTTACGACAAGACCGTACACGTGATTTTCCCCTCTCCCATCAAGTATGTGGATCTCGGTTCCACCAACCTGATTGCCGGCAAGGCGGACGGCGCGGAAAATGTGATCCGTGTGAAAGCGGCCAGAAAGCATTTTCGTAATGAGACGAATATGAGCGTGATCACGGAAGACGGAAATTTTTACACCTTCAATGTCAAGTATGCCGATGAACCGTTGCTGCTTAATGTGGAGATGTGTGATTTTATTCATGACGGGGAGACGGTGAACCGCCCGAACAACGCGATGGAAATTTATTTGCAGGAGCTGGGCAGTGAGTCACCGCGTCTGGTACGTCTGATCATGAAATCCGTACACAAGCAGGACAAGCACTGGATCAAACACATCGGCTGCAAGCGCTTCGGGGTACGGTTCCTGCTCAAAGGACTTTATACGCATGGAGACCTGCTCTATTTCCATACCGAGGTGAGAAATGCCACCCATGTGCCGTTTGACGTGGATTTCGTGACTTTCAAGATAGTGGACAAGAAGATAGTGAGGCGTACCGCTATGCAGGAACAGGTGATTTATCCGCTGCGTGCGTTCAACTATGTCATTCGTGTGGAGGGAAAGAAGGACGAGCGTACTGTGTTTGCCCTGCCCAAGTTCACCATTCCCGATGATAAGAAACTGGTAGTGGAAATGTATGAGAAACAAGGCGGCCGTCATCAGATCTTTGAGGTGGACAACGAGGATCTGGTGCGTGCGGAAACTATCAATGAGCTGCAAGTGCGATGAAGAGGTATTTATATATCACCTTTGCGCTGCTGGTACTTCTGGCAGGGCAGGCGGGAGCACAACGCCGTCTTCCAAAAATGAAGGACGTCAGTCTCACGGCAGGAATGACGGACGGCTTTTACTGCAAGGCGAATAAGCCGGATGCCGGTTTCTCTTTCGGGCTGGCGGTTTCCACTTATGCAAAAAAGAGAAACCAGTGGGTGCTGGGCGGCGAGGTACTGAAGCGCAATACGCCTTATCGTGACGGTTCTATCCCTTTAGTGCAATATACCGGTGAAGGCGGATATTATTATAATATCTTTTCCTCCCCTAATAAAACGGTATTCTTAAGCATTGGCGGTTCGGCGATGCTGGGCTATGAATCGGTGAACGGGGGGAAAAGACTGCTGTATGACGGTGCCACGCTGGGACAATGCGAATCCTTTATCTATGGTGGTGCGATAACGTTGGAGGCAGAGACCTACCTGTCTGACCGTTTAGTACTGCTGCTCCGGCTTCGTGAACGCATCCTTTGGGGCAGCGCTTCCACGCATGCCCACTTCCAGTATGGAATCGGTATCAAATACATTCTCTAATTTTTAAACCCATATACCCATGAAAAGAAAAATCGTTGACTTTATGACGTTTATATGCTGCCTGGCAGTTTCCTGTCTTTCTCTTGCTTCTTGTGACAGCGAACTGGACGTTCAGCAGGAATACCCGTTTACGGTGGAGTCGATGCCGGTAGTCGGTAAGATCGCTGATGGTGAGACGGTGGAAATCCGTCTGGAAATTAAAGCGGAGGGAAATTTCTCCGGAACAGTCTATACATTGAGATATTTCCAACCGGACGGTAAAGGCAGCTTAAAGATGGAGGACGGTACGGTGTTGAAACCCAATGACCGCTACCTGTTAAATGAACTGAGGTTCCGGTTGTACTATACCTCGCAGAGTGCGGATGCGTCACAGACCATCGACCTTTATTTTGAGGATAACTGGGGGAATTTGCAGAGGTTGAGTTATGACTTCAACGCGGATGACACCCCTCCGGCTGAAAAGGATGATACGCATGGAAAGGAGGTACAACCATGACATACCTGTATTTGTACATACCGGGAATGGCCCATGAGGTACAGCTGTCGGAATCAGCCGACCGGATTCCCAATATGGGGGACCGGCTCGAAATTGACGCGGTACGGCTCGACAAGTCCTCCCGCAACCTGTTGGAAACGACACCGGCCTGTCACTGCTTTGAAAAGAATGCGGAAACGGAACGGCAGTCCCTCGCGGAATACCTGGCGGAAAGTGTGGTGACCGTAACGGGAAGAAGGTGGAGCTACGGGGATGGACATACGTATTGCACGTTGGATGTGGAGGTAAGGAATTGAACGGAATGAGGAAACTTTTGTTTATTCTGATGGTACTGCCGTTCACTTTGAATGTTCGTGCCGAAGATCCGCCCTCCATGCTGGAAAAGGCGGTTTCCAACATCAAACGGTGGGAAGGCTGGCATCGGGGGAAAATGCCTTACATCGGTTTTGGGCACCGCCTGCTCCCCCACGAGAAGCTGACCGAGAACCTGAGCGAGGCACAGGCGGACTCACTTTTGAGATGCGACCTTGAACGGTGCCTGAAGGTATTCCGTAAATATGGAAAAGACTCGCTGCTTTTAAGTCTGTTAGGCTTTAATGTGGGCTGTTACCGTCTGATTGGGAACGGGAAGATACCCAAAAGCAGACTGATTCAAAAACTGGAAAGTGGCGACCGGGATATATATAAGGAATATATATCGTTCCGCTGTTATCGGGGGAAAGTCATTCCAAGCATAGAGAGAAGAAGAAAAGAGGAGTTTGAGCTGTTCTATATACCTTAGATTGAAATTATGCAAAGCCGTGAACGGATGCCGGTCATCACCGTTCACGGCTTTTGTCTTAGCCACTCTTAATTTACCTTTACCCGGTTCATCAGCTGCCCCGATATTTCGTGCAGCTCCCGGCAGCGTTCCGGCTGCTGTTCCCTCGCAAAGGCGGTGATTCCCTGTGTCAGTTTCCAGAGCGTGGCCCCGCCTGTCACTCCGTCGTCAGGATTGTTGTTCATCAGCAGCTTCTCGACCTCGTGTCCTTCGTTTTTCAACAAGGCTCCTTTCTGCACCAGATTCTTCAGTTCCTTGTCAAAATCCACGTCAATTTCCGATGCGCCTTGAATTTCGATGGCCTTCTGCATGATGGTGTCTTTGCTGTACAGCCCTTTGGTCAGGTCGGAAACTGCCGATACGGTGGTCTGCGTGTCCAGTTCATAGGTCTTTTGGGAAAGGGACAGGGAATCCGGCAGTCTGCCTCCAAGGTGCACCTGCCGCATGACGGATTCCCGGACCATCCCGTTCAGGCACGCCCCGTTGAGCAGGAACGACCGCATGTCCACCGAGCCGTTGCCATAGTCGGATGTGGAGAAGCGTGCTCCTGCGAAGATGATGACCGTCCCGTTCTTACGGGTGGGTATCTCTATCGGAGTGGGCAGGATCGTTTCGCACCATACTTTCGTGTCGTTCATATAGGCGTCGGACACGACCGCCCCCTGTCCTCCCGCCTCACGGATGAAAGCGGTCAGGATGTCCACCGAGTTGAGCCGGCGGTAGGAGTCCGACAACACGCCACGGACCTCCATACCTACCGCACGTATCAGTACCCGTGTACGCTCGGTCCATCCCGAATGTTCGTTCAGGATGGTGGCGCACAACTGTTTCTGCCAGGCATCTCCGGCGGAAAGCTCGCGCAGGTATTTGGCGGGAATGCCCATCTTCTCCGAAATCTGGCTTATGGCGTTGCCGTGCAGGTTGAAGTTCCCTTCGGGCATTGCCATCTGTACCCTTCCTTCCGCTTTGAAAGAGATAACGGGGCGTTCCTTGCTACGTTGGCTTACCCCGATGGGAGCGATGAAATCCTGCGCGATCCGTCCCTCACTGAGCAGACGGTTGATGGTGTCCATGACATCCCCCTGCCTGTCTTCTATCATTCTCCGTACCTTGTTGATGACTACCTGGTTGAGTCCCTGCTGTTTCTGTACCGGTGCAGTGGCCGGCATGACTGTTGCTTCCATATTTTTTGTTTTTAAAGTTGATAAATTACAATTTGTTCTTATGGCTTGTCTTGCTTGTTTTAGTAAATTCAGATCTGTACTCTTTTGACAGACGGATATAATCCTTTTCGCTATATCCGGCCGGTCCGAACAGTTCATTATATCCGGGGAAGGGCTTTCTTTCCGTTTCCGGTATATGCGTGCTGGTTTCCTTATGGCAACAGATGATGTGCCGGACAAACCTGTAGCACTTGCAAATATCCGCCAGGATGGTGTACTCGTTGTCCGTATGAGGTTCATAATATCCGCAGGAGAGATTGACGCAGGATACTTCCAGCCCGTTCCTTTTCAATGCCGCCACATCCGTAGCTAGCCCCTGTGCAGGCTTGTAGCCGTACCTCCGGAAATCGATAGCTGAAATGAAGTCATTGGAGCAGAGCTTCATTCCGTTGATTTGTGTTACCATATCCCCGTTCCCTTTCCGGTCACACTGGATGACGAAACGGCAATCGGAAAAGAAGGACATATCGGCATGGCCGCTGCCTATGCATCCTACCTCCTCCTGTACGAAGAAGGCGCATTTCACCGCCTTGAAATCCTCCAGGCATTTCAGGCAGATCCAGATGCCGTTCTTGTCATCCGCGCCGATTCCGGTCATCCGTTTACGCTTGTGATCATAACCGACAATCATCGAGTCCGCCACAAGATGGGCCGCATAGGAGCCTGTCTTGCGGCGGTGTACCTCGTCCATGTGCGCCACGACACAGGGGTAGCTTTCCCGGTTGCCTTTGACCGCGTAGATGTTTCCGTACCGGTCTTGCCGGAAAGGAATCCCCATCCGCCTGAGTTCCCCGATGATGAACCCGGCTATCTTCCCCTCCTTACCGGAGGGGGAGGAGATGTTGTAAAGAGCCATTAATTTTTCCATGATACTGACTTTTTAGGAGATGAACAACTTTTCGATTTGCAGGTACCGTCTGAACTCCGGTACGGGACGTCCCTTCTTGAAGAGGAAGGACGGATATTTCTTTCCCTTGTATTCCACCGACGTGCCTTTCAATACTTTTCCGAATACGGTGGATATATAGAACATATCTTGACAATTCTTGCAGAATGCCATATCCGGAAAGGGATGTATCTTTCCGCATTTGGGACATACATATTTTCTCCTGTTTGCGCACCCTTCCGTGCTCCGGCAGGAGGCTATGCTTGTGTCGCCCTCCGTATTTCTAAGTTCCAGATTGCCTTCCGTCAGATGAAGACTGTAGAACGTGTCGAGGTAAGGCACCCCTTTCTTGTGCCACCTACAGGCGGGCACTTTCACCGTCAATGAAACCTGTATATTGTCTCCGACCGCCCATTCCTCCCCCTCAATGGGATTCAGTACGGTGAAATCCGTTGTATGTGTATAATCGTTGTATCTGCGTCGCAACAGGATGCCCGCCTCCTGCGCCTGCTTGCGGATCAGTTCAGCGACGAATGCGTGTGAGAAATAGATGCGGTCCAGCAGGGAGGCGGCAATCGGTGTATTTATTGATTTCCACAATGTTACCTCGTTCCATACAACAGCCCGTCCGAGTATGTTGTTGCTCTCGTCCCTTGCCACAAGGATTTTAGCGCCGGCGAAGTTGGTATAGAAGTCAGCGGCGTTGCGTGCCTTGTCCTCATATCTCATACAGGAACTGTGCAGGCTGGATGTGTCACTGTCGGCGATGGGGCTGTAGTTGCTTTCCAGATAGGCTTCCATGAAGTCGTTCATGCTTTCATGCAGCCTGACCGTGACTTTGCTGTCCAATGAGAGGGCGCTACAGAAATAATTGATTTCGTCGGGTGAGTACTTGGGCAGGTTCTTGAACAGTTCAACAAACGTGGAGGGTTCCAGAACTGTACGATTCTCCGGGAACCAGGGTGCCTGCGGGTTGTTCCGGTCCGGGAAACTGGGATGGGCCAAATCCTTGCTGCAGGCCGTGAACACGATCCGGATTTTCTTGAACGTGCCCGCTTCCGTCCGCTTGCGCTTGGTGGAGAAGCAGTTATAGGTACCGCGTATGATCTCTTCCACCGGTACGTTCTTTTTTACTTCCAAAAGGATGTCTTTGGCTATCACACTCCCGTTTTCCGCCGCATGCATCAGGCGGGATTTCAATTCATTGCTAACATTCAGTTTCATAATCATTCGGTTTATTGTTTATAAATTCTGCCATGTTTATATGGCAATTGTTTCTTGTCCGGCTGCATTTGGCGCAATTTCTCTTTCCGCTTTCTGAGCAGGTCAACGGACATGTTCCTGCTTGTCCGATATTCCTCCTTGCTCATCCGGCGAATGGTAGGAATGCCCGTCTGAGTCAGTGTATGGTTTACCATCCAGCCGTCCATGAAGTTTTCGGGGAAGAGGCTGTCATGGTGGATGACCTCACCTATGCAGCCATGTACGAGCATGTTGCAAACGGTCATCAGGCAACAGGTATGGTTGACATCTTCTGCAACCAGATAATTACCCAGGTGGCGTACATGATATGCCAGCAGCAGCCTTCCGCTTCCGCATGTCGGGTCACAGATACGTTTTCCTGTCGCTGTCTCCCTCGAATCGGTACATAAGACCATCAGGTCGCAGATATCCGGCGGGGTAAAGAACTGTCCGTTCACCTGCCGACCGATTTTGGAAGATATTGCCATGAAGAGGTCACCGAACGCATCAAACCATCCGCCGGATTGCAATTCCCGCTGCATGAGCCGTATCCATCCGGTAAGCATCTCCATAAAATGCCTGTTCTGCTGCCGTTTGTATTTCCAGTCCATAAGGGGCGGTGCGCCGGGAGAGAACCCGTGAATGACATAACGCAGGAAATCGTTGAAAACGGATATCGGATCGTAGCCGTTCGAATAGGCGAAATCACAGACCATTTTCTCAAGCGGACGTATCGCCTGCGGTGTGTTGTATGGTGCCATATTACTCTGATTTTTTATAGATTGTTACTATATGTCTTTTATGGTCAGTCTGTATCCTGACGGGAGAAATGCCAAGGAAAGAGAGATGGGTGTCCGCTTTCAGCATGTTCCATTCCCATGTGGGAAGTTCCTTCCATTCCATACGGTATGCCCAGAGTATGAACAGACCGGGACGGAATCCGTTGAAAAGCTTTCCGTGCAGAATCCCGACCAGCCGTTCCAGTTCTTCCCGCGAGTAAAGGGTGAATGCCTCATTCCGATAGACAAAGGCATCAGCCGGTTCAATATCCGGCTGACACTCGATGAGGTATCTCGTCCATTCTTTTGTGGTGTACTTTCCGTACAGAGGATCGGGTTCCGTGTATTTCCATGCCCTGACGAATGTGTGGAAGAGGACGGCACCGTTCCTGTGCCTTCCGGTATGCCCCCACATCCGGAACTGTTTGCTGCGTATGCCATCGGGAATCAGCAATTCCGGACCGGTTGTAACCCAAGGGCCTCCTTCCGTATTGTAACCGGTACACTTTTCATTTTCATGGCAAAAAGGTGTCTGTGGGAAAAGGCAGATATGAACTTCCCGGTCATCGCCCCTTTCAATGTGTGCCTGCGGATAATAGTCACCGCCACGGGTGATATAAGTGACAACGTCTCCTGCGGTCGGTAAACTGACTCTTTCCCTGTCCTGCCGCATCCTTGAAATCATCCGGTTCACCTTCTCCACATCACATTCTTTTATGGAGCAGGCACACCCTTCATGCCTGTTGAGCAGAGTCAGACTTTCCAGGTCATAAAAATTACCGTACTTCATATTGAGATCGTTTTTGTTGATACAATTTGACCTGACGGGCAACCATGTCGCAGAACTTCTGTCCGTTCTCCTTCTCGCTTCTGAAATAGGCAATCATGTCCCAGAGATTCTGCTTGAAGCAGCCGGTCCATTTTTCGTAATAGTGACTTCCATAGACCTTTCCGAACGTTTCCTCGAAAAGTGCGGGAGTCAGCCCTTCATCCCCGTGGTGGTTGTATTGCCACAGGGAGACAAGCAGCAGCTGGTTATAATCCAGTGTTTCCATATCTGTTCTTTTTTAAGTAAAACATCGGCCTACATGGGTAGGCATTTTTATTTCTTGATGTCTTTCCAGTCTGTTTTCCGGGGATTGCGGCAAGGCTTGGCGAAAGAAAATACCGCAGCGAAGCGAGGATGATTTTCTTTCAGCCAACCCAGCCCCTGAAAGGGGCCGCCTTGCACAATCAGCCCGGAAAACGGCTATCTTTACAGCAAGAAATGAAAAAGCAGACCTCGGATTCTCTGTCCTGAAGTCTGCTTTTCGTCCATTGTCAAGTTTCATGTTTTTCAGGTATGTATCTGCCATCCGTGGAACGGCTGCAATGTTACGGCAAATGATTTGTCCGGTATTCCGTGATAGAGCAGACCTCCTACGATACCTATTCTTCCATCAGCATAATGCTGGGTAAAGCCGAACGAGTATGGGGCATGGTCATAGTAGAGTGAAATCTCACTGGGATAGTCAGGATTCCCTTCCCAACTCTTCAACCGTTCCAAGCACTTTTGAAGTGAGGTGTCACCGATGGATTCGGCATAGCGCTTTACATTCTCGAAATGTTCTTCATTCAGGATTTTCATGATTCATTGTATTTTTATCTGTTAAACACGTCCGGCTCCGGGAGCCGGTATTTTTATTTCTTGCCTGCCTGACAGTCCCGTGGCCGTACCCGCAAGGTTTGGCGAAAGAAAATACCGCAGCCCTCAGGCGAGGATGATTTTCTTTCAGCCAACCCCGAAGGGGCCTGACCTTGTACGGGTACACAGGACGCGGGACTACCTTTGCAGGGTGGGAAATAAAATATACGGTTGTTTTTTGTTGTGGGATTTTGTGTGGATTCCTTAGATAATCTTCCTGATTTGTTCGCCATTGCCGGACAAATGCTGTATTTTTGCAATTTCTAATTTCAGGATTATGGAAAACTATCTAAAGAAAGCGGCGGATGCTTTCCTTGTGGAGCGTCCATATGGTATGCGTGTGGATTACAGGAAGAAAGGGTTCGTGCTGTTTAACCGCAACCTGAACGTATTGGGCAATGTGGAGCATGCCCGTCTGGAAGAGCTGCCTCTGGAGCGGTTCAATGTGGAGGAAATTCCGTTGGAGGGTGAAATTGTGGAAGAACATGCAGGATTTACCGATGTATTCTTCTACACCGATTTGACCAACCCTTATGCCGGATATGTGCTGAACCTACAAAAGCTTAAAGCCTATAACCGGTTGATGTTTCCGCTGGCAATGGCGCTGAACCGTGAGTTGTGAGGTCGGAAGATGGTAGCGGTAACAGCCGCATGGAACAAGCCGTTACCGTCCCGGATTTTATTGTTTGCCCTCTTTTTCTGTTATGAACGCAAGATAGGCGGGCACGGCCTTATGGCATCCGGTAAAGTTCGGTGTCCGGCGGCCCTTGATTTTCCGGAAACTGATGGTTCCGTTCCTGTCAATGCCTCTTACATGCCTGTTGAATGTCCCTTTGGTTCTGATATGGATGTCAAAACCATCCCTTCCGGTGATTTCAAGGAACATTCCTCCCGTGATCCGTTCCCCGTCCAGGAATTTCTGTTTCTGTTCATCGAGCAGCTGATGTTGCTCTTCCCGCGCTCTGCGCTCTTCCGCCTCTTTCTCTTCCCGCTCCCTGCGTTTCTGTTCCTGCTTCTTTTTGTATGCCTCACGGGCTTGCGTCAGGGGGGCGGTGTCAAGTCCGAGAGCCTCGAACACGCGGACGGAGATCAACTTGACGAAGGCTCCTCTTTCCGCTCCCTGAAGCGTATCCGTGATCCAGTTCCTGCAATAGGCGGCGGCTTCCTCCCTGCGGTTTTCTCCGTTGAGGAACCGGCGTGAATACTGCCCGCTGGAAAAATAAACGTTTTCAATCCGGCAGACCACATGGAAACAGTCATCGTCCTCATTCCCATATTCGTTCTTTCTAGACAGGGAGAGATATACATTCTCCGCATACGGCTCCAGTTCCATATAAGGAGCCACGACGGTATTCCCGTCAGACTTGTACTTGAACACTTTTGCTTTCATACTATCGTTCAGTTTGTCGGTTGTTGCATATTTCATCTATGATCTCTTTCCCGCTTCTTTCACCCTTCAGGAAGGCAAGGAAGCGCCTCAAAAAGAGCCGGGCACAGTCAGTTCCCAGTTGGGAGCTTTCACCCTCTTTGGTAGCGCATACCGCAAAACGCCCCAGTCCGAAACTGTCCTGTTGCGGTATGATGTGGTAAGACAAGTCCTCGCTTGCGTTGATGTGCAACCCACGACGGAAAACATAGAAAGTTTTCGGGATTCTTCTGTCGGTATCGATTTCCATACGCTTGTAACCGTGATGTTCCAATAACCGGATCAGTTCCCTGTTTGTCGGAATTGTATGTCCGATCCAGTCCGGCCAGCTTATATTTTCTAGTATGTGTCCGTAATTGTCATATAATATGTTGAACTGTTCCTGGTATTCATCGTAAAATTCCCCGTTCCCGTTGCACATTTCCTCCAACGCGATACCGTTTTTACGGACAAGGGCAAGGTCGCCCAGTCCACACGCGATTTCATTGAGCAGCGTGCGTTCCTCGTCCCTGTCTTTTGCCGTTCCGTAAATTCTAAGCAGGGAATACCGGTGTAGCGCCAAACGGGATGGCATATCCAGTTTTTCCCATATCTCATCGTTTCCTATAGCCTGTCTGGTGTTTTCCGGAAGTCCGTACCACCACTTGTCCAAATTGTTTGTATCCATAATTTCTGAATCAGATTGTTTTCAAATTCTGTTTTGAGTACCATGCCTGATACGCAGCGGCATACTCCTGACGTTCCCGCTCCAGGGAATCTCTCATCTCCGGGGTGTACCCGAGCAGGCGGATGTATCCTCCGTTATAACCGGTGAGTTCGCACCTTATTCCGGCTTCCTCCAGTTTGTCGATGCGTTTTTGGGCCATTTTTGCGCTTGAATATTCCTTCGGCCAAAAATAGAGTTCGCCCCGTGAGCCGAAACAGTCTTCCCCCAGAATTATTTCCCCGGCATACTTCCGGCTTTCGATGAAGCCGAAACGCGCTTTGCCCAATGCCCGGCGCATTGCCTTGTGTGCCGGACCTTCCGGATGCTTGAATACCTCCGGTTTGTCTTTGCTGTCGAGTCTGGGCGGTTCCACCTTGTACGGCTGTTTGTAACTTCCGATTCCAAGTGTCAGGTAAAAGTTGGTGTGAAAATAGTCCGTCATGGGGTCGCTGTCGTCGAAATTGTACGACATGATGAAATCGCAGATATTCATCATTACATCTTTTGCCCTGTCCGTCAAGTATTTGTCGGAATCGATATGATAGTGGTTGACATCGCCTTGAACTTTTCCGGACTCTTTGGTGAACGCCTCGAAATCCGCTTTCATCAACCGGATATGGATGGAGTGGCAATTCTCCCGTCTGACAGAGAACTTGTATCCCGGATAGGTCTCCTTGAGCCATGCCCGTACCAGTGCCACGATTTCCGGCGCATGCTGCCCCTTGTAATTGCGGCCTTTCCAGCGGTATTCGTTATACACATACTCGGTGTATTCCTTTGCCGTGGCTCCCGAATAGTCATATTCATATCCGGTTGAAGTCGCGGGAATATCCGGTTTGTCTTTCCAAGCCTCAAAAAGCCTTCCAAACTCGGTGTTCACCTGTTGCATGATCGCAGTGTCGCCACCCTTGTCCGGGTGGTGCTCCAATGCCAGCCGGCGGTATTCTTTCTTCAAGTCCGCCAGAGAGTGTATGTTCTGAAAATAAGTCATAGCCATGAGTTTTTTATGCCCCTGCGAGGCGGTTGATAAAATATTCCCGGTAGTCAAGGTCAAGACCGAGGTTGAGACAGGCCGTTTCCATGTCATCTTCCCTCAAATCATCTGCCTCCTGCAATTCGCGCAGATACCGGATTTCGGAGTCCAGGTACTCCCGTGCTTTCGTTTGACTGCAACCGCATGAGCTGCTGATCAGACTGATAATGTTTCCTCGCATACTGTTTGATTTTTGGGGTTACTGTTCCTTTTTCTGAAGCGTCGTCCGTCATATATCGAGACGGCCCGTTCCACCAGAATCCTGCGGTTGTCTTCCGAGAGTTCCAGGTAGAACCGTTCCGCCGCGCCGAATGTGCCCTTGCCTGTCGCCACGCACCATTTTTCCCAGAAATGCGGGTACATGCCGCCATACACGGCTTTGCATTCCTCCTCGCTCCAGGCGTTCCACATGTAGTAGAAGAAACTGGAGACGGTATTTTCCGCTTGATATTTCATGATTCTTTTCATTTGATTGATTGTTGATGCCAGATTCATTGCCCGGAAGGATTACCGGATATTCAATATTGCGCTAAAGACATGTGGGTCAAGCCTGTAAAACGTCGGAAGGTTAAGTGTGACCATCGGGTAGCTTACCCAGCCGCTCTGACGTCTATAACCTGTATCCTCAGCTAATTTGTTGGACAGAAGGAACTCCATGGCATCAGGATTGTTGTTGATGTCCACGAATGCCCTGTCAGGCAGTGAGAATGCCGCCTTATCTTCTAAGTTGACCGTCAGGACCGTGTATATCTCATGGGTCACGGGATCTTTCAGAGACAATGCCGGCCAGCCGTTATGGTACATTTCAATCACGATTGAGAGACGGCTTTCCTGATACAGGAAAGTCTCTTCCATGGACGGATGGTCGCATTTGACAATTTCAAAATCATCCTCCCCTTTGGTAAATGTCACCATCGGATAGGATACATCGACAAAACATTCCTCTTCCCGGTAACAGAGATGTTCTTTTCCCTCTGAACGGATTATAGCCAATCGGGTGTTCATATTCGTAACTGGTTTTAAAATTATTGACTTGCAAGTTAATTGGCCGGCATTCACCTGCCTGTTTCTTTAAACGTGTGATTGTCACCGCCTGCGGACATTTGGGAGAGTTGCTGTCTCACCGCCTTGATTTTCCCAATCAGTTCGTCCTCCCTTCGGAATGAGGGGGTACATTTGGTACGCCTCATCCCGGCTCCCCAGGGGATGCCGCCGCATACTTTTCTCAGGCGTGCCTTTTCGCTTTCCAGAGCCGACTCCAGACGGGCCAGCCTGCGTCGCAACGATTCTTCGGTCACAGTTCTCATGATCTCATTGTTTTTTTTGTATGGTGACGGGTCGGAAAGACAGTCACCATACCGTCGTTATGTGTCACGTTATATTTTAGCTTTTTCCCTTTTGATGCCTCTCAGGGCGTACAACAGGTGCAGGAACAGCTCCCTGTCGTAAATCCGGAAGAAGAACGGCTCGCCTGTTTCCCTGACCGTTCCGGTAAACGACACGGACTCCCGGTTCACGGGATATTGGAGGAAGTTGCCATTTGCTAGCAGGGTGTGCTTTTTCTTCATCACTTCGCCTAGGAACTTGTCCATATCGTCGTTTTCCTCATAGCCGGAGAAGTAGAGGAAATGATGACGGCGCAGGCTTCGCAGGATTTTGGCGGTTTCCAGCCTTACATCCCTGCCTGACGATTCGTCCGTTCCTCTCATCAGGTTGCAGATGAACTTCTTCTCGCCATTTATGTCAAGAAACAGATAAGGAACTATAATTATAGAGGCATGCCGTGCGTGGTCAGAGATGACCATCGGCTTTTCTTTCAGGATGTCTCCTTTGAAGGTAATGTTCCGGTAATGGTTGTCCATCTGCCGTTCCAGTTCCTTTCTTGGCGTGGTAACGGAGCGGAGTCCCGTGAAGTAGCGTCCGCCCGCCCGGAAGCAGAACCGGTAGATGTCCGCATGATAAGGCTCTCCCAGGAAAAAGAAATTCCGGGTATGGCGGATGGGGGGCAAGACATCCATGTAGTCGAAATATCTTTCTTCCGTAATCTCACTGAACGGGGCGCAGAGGGATTGCAGATGGATGCGTATCATCTTGCGGACGGTATTTCCGGACACGGCTATGAGGTACGGGTTCTTTTCCCTGTCCCTCAGTTCCTCCAGTGTCTCATGATGGTAGTCGCCGTGTATTCCGTCAGACATGGTGGTCACGCAGCTGCCGTCAAAACTGCGTGAATCGACTACGAATTTCAGTTTGTCGTTATTCATGGTTCAGATGTTTTGAAGGTTCAACACTCTCTTGGCGGCACTGAGGGCATTGGAGGTGAGCTGCCGTTGCCATGCCTTGTTTCTGGGTGACCAGCGGAATCCGGAGGATTTCAGTTCCTTTCGTCTGTTGTCTTCGGGAATCCTGTCAAACAGGATCTGAAGGCGGTCTTCCCCATAGTTCCATACAAGTGTCCCGCCCTCGAACGGCACTTCCTTGTTTTCCCGGCTTTGCACCGCTTTCAGCCTTTCGCGCATCCGTTCCGCAAGTTCCGGCAATTGGAAGAATTTGTTTCTTGGGGTGATGACGGGTTTCCTTACCCTTGCGTTATATTCGGAAATGAAGTCCACGGCCCTGCGGACGATTTCCACTTCCCCGTGATTGGCGAAGGTGGATACCTTGTTCAGGATGCTGCTGACGAACAGGGCACGGTTATAACCCCGGCATTGTCCGGTGTCAATCCCGTGGATGGTGTCGGCGCTGCTCTTGATGTCGCGTTTGAGCGTCTGCCATGCCTTTTCCAGTTTTTCTTCCTCCGGTCGTGCGGCTTCCTTTTTCCGTCTGACGGCTTCAAGAACCTTTTGCCGCCAATTGCGGAACTCCTCGTAGCGGTTCTGATAGCTTCTGTTCGTATTCTCCTGCCTGTGGTAATCAAATCCGCCCCGTCCCGTCACCATCGGGTTGGCGCAGCGTGAGAGGGCCGAGAGCTGGGCGGATAGCTTTTTCCGGTAGGCGGCGATGTATGTATCCCGTTCCTCTTCCTGCATGAGTTGCAGGTCGTTGTGCAGCTCCTCCCCGTAAATCATGATGTCCGTCTCGCCACGAATCTCCGGGTCGAAGGAACTCCAGGCGTATGCGTCGCAAGCCTGTTTCCACATATCCTCCAGATAGCCAGGATGTTTGAACGCTACGGCTTCCCAGTCTTTGAAGTCCCTGGAATGCAATTCATTCCGATCTTCCGGATTTCCGTACAGGTGTACATAGTTGCCCGTTCCATGATGCTCCTTTCTGAAATGGAACGGTACGGGAGGATGGTCCGTACCCTTTTCCCGGATCATCGTGACCCGGTGCGCATTCTCTGCGGTAAGGCCCGTTACTTGTTCTTCCCGGACCTTTGCTGTTGTTGTTTCAGTCATAACCGTTGCCATTCATAAATTATTTCTACCAGTTCTTCGTCCGCCAGTTTTTGGATTTCCTCGTCCGAGCAATAGCAGGCGATTTCCTCGTCCAGCTTGAAAGCTGCCGGGTCAAGGCTTCTGATGCCGTCCAGCAGTTCCGGCACCAGGCTGTCTGCGGCAACCGTATAGCTTCCGTCCCTGCCTTGCACCTTCCGTGCGGGATAGCTCCTTTCCCGATAAACCAACATTCTCATTTTCGGATTGGCACCCTGCTGTCCTTTGTGGACTTTGCTTGTTGTCTCTTTGTTCATACCTTCATTTTTTTAGTTTGTTTGACATGATCGGCTCCGTGGAGCCGGTTTTTCGGTTTCTTACTTGCCGGACTGTCCTTTGCCGGGGATTGCGCAAGGCTTGGCAAAAGAAAATACCGCAGCGAAGCGAGGATGATTTTCTTTTAGCCAACCAGCCCCTGAAAGGGGCCGCCTTGCGCAATCAACCCGGCAAAGGGCTATATTTGCAGGTAAGAAATTGAAAGAATGGCTGGGATTTTCAATTTGTCAGATACAACGTGTAATAAGTGTAATAAGCAAATTTAAAAGCATACAACGAAGGTTTTTCAAATATTTTCCAAACTATCGGATATCAATATCATATCGTAAAACAAGCGAAGGCGTGGCATTCCGGAATAAATCATTATATTTGTTGTAATCTGAAGTATCTTATTTGATTACCAACGATTTGTAGAAAACTCGCATGAGAACGGGCAACGGATAAGAAGATGTCAAGCTGTTCATAATCACTGTATTTCTCATGCTTTCAAATAACTCTTTTATTGATGCAAAGATAGCATTTTTTAGTGAATTTGTTCAATGATATTGCTATATAATTGCTTTACTCCGAAAAAAAGTCTATTAACTTCCCAAGGTAATTGATAAACGACTCCTTTTATTTTTTTATTCATCGAATTTCCTTGATTTCAATTTTCGGCAGTACAACTTCCCTTTATTACTATTACAAAAGAGAGCGTGAAATAGAGAACCAGATAAAGTATGACTGATCCTAATTCTATCTCAACTGTCTTTGATAATGGTTTTGTTGACCCCCTGGGGAAGTAGGCTAAAAACCTTCCAGTCTGACCGGATGCTCTATGTTGTAGAAGAACGACGGTAGCTCTCGGGGGAACTACCCGAAGCACGACTGAAATATTTGGAAAAGAGCGACTGATCGTTAAACCCTAACTCATAGGTTATCTCCTTTATGGTCATGGGTGAATTGCGCAACAGGATCTGCGCTTCGAGTACGATGTATTCCTCTATCTACCGTGCGGCACTGCGTCCGCTTACCAGTCGGATTACAGTAGTAAGGTGCCGAGGAGTCAGTGAAAGTTCGTCGGCATAAAATGATACACGTCGTTGCTTGCGGTAGTGAGTGTGTAGCAAATCGAGGAAATCATAAAAGATCTTCTCACTGTGCGACATGGGTATGGCGATGTCTTCCAGCCGCCGGCAGATATTCCGCACTTGACAGAACATACCCAGGATGAGCGGATAAAGAGTTCCTGCGAAATCCTGCAAACCGGGAGCATCGGCGCAAAGACACAGGAGTTCGTAGAAGCGTGTCAGCCGTTCGTGCTCATCGTCATCGACAGTAATGAAAGCATCGCGTATCGCAATCTTTCCCAAGGTACGTTCTGCAAAAACGAGCTGCCGCCAAAAAGATTTGGAAAGCAATAGCCCCACACACCGGAAGCCGGGGCTGCGGCTTACAATACGACAGGCACAAGGCGTGATGAAACACAACAGGTGTTCACGGTTGAACCGATAGGGCTGCAAGTTGATGTCCAGCTGCATCTCTCCGTCCAGGCACAAGAAAAGACAGGGTATGTCTATCTTTACCGGATTATCGTATGTACCAAAAAGGTCTTTTTCGTGCCAGATAACGAAAGGAGTCTCCTCCTTATCCAGTTGTAAGCGTTGAAGCAATTTATCGAATGTAAAAACAGGCTGAATCATACGAACAGACATATTAATAGGGTTAATAAAGTATTTAATGCTTAATAATCGTACGAATATACAAACGAAATGCAGAAAAGCACATTTACAGACGTAAAAAATATCCGTTACTTTGTCCCGAAATCAAATCAATATGACAATGAATAAAAAATTATTGACTATGGCACTCTCACTGACGGTCATTCCGTCAGTTCTTTGGGCGCAGAAACCGGCAACGGAACATACTATCCGTGCCAACGAAGCTGTAAAGACAGAACTGAATTTCGACGACCGTCAGGATTATGAAGATGCCAACCGGGGCTTTATTGCAAGCATTGACGGAAACGCTGTGTTGGACAAAGAAGGCAAGGTTTCTTATTCAGTGGAAGAATGGGATTTTCTGAAGGGCAATACTCCTCAGACAGTCAACCCGAGTCTGTGGAGACAGTCGCAACTCAACCGCATCAACGGACTATTTGAAGTGATACCCGATAAACTTTATCAAGTGAGAGGATTCGACATAGCCAACATGACTTTCATCCGTTCTGACAATGGCTGGATTATCATTGATGTGACGACTACCAATGCGGCTGCCAAGGCGGGCTATGACCTTATTAAAAAGCATGTGGCCGACCTGCCCGTACAGGGCGTGATTTTCACCCACCCCCACGGAGACCATTACGGAGGTATTGCAGCGGTGAAGGAGGCCTCATCTAAAAAGAACTTCGACATCATCGCTCCTAAAGGCTTCATGGCTTCGGCACAAAACGAGAACGTGCTGGCAGGAGTAACCATGATCCGCCGTGCTGCTTACATGTATGGCTTACGGCTGCAACCGGGTGAAAAAGGTACATTGGGTTGTGGTCTGGGACAGCGTATGTCAACGGGTAGCAAGGGCATCGCCCGTCCTACTATCGAAATAGCAAACACAGGAGAGAAACATACTATCGACGGCGTGGAGATGGAGTTTGTCTATGTGCTCGATACGGAAGCTCCAGTGGAAATCATGGTCTGGCTTCCGCAACTGAAAGCTTTCTGTACGGCAGAAGACATGACGCACAATATGCACAACCTGCAAACGCTGCGTGGAGCGAAAGTGCGCAACGGACTACTGTGGAGCAAGGCGGTGGATACAGCCATCGAATGTTACGGAGACCGGGTGGAAGTGTCATTCTCAACCCATCACTGGCCCACTTGGGGTAACGAACGCATCGTGGATTATTGGGAGGCACAACGCGATATGTACCGCTATCTGCACGACCAGACCCTACACCTGGCCAATCGTGGTCTGACACCTGATGAAATTGCCGAGGAAATGAAACTCCCGGCTTCGCTGGCATCGCAGTTCAACTGCCGCGGCTACTACGGTACGCTGAGCCATAACGTGAAGGCACAGTATGACCTTTACTTCGGCTGGTTCAATGGTAATCCGGCACACCTCAACCCGCTGCCCCCCCTCGGAATTAGGTGCCAAGTATGTAGAAGCAATTGGCGGCGCAGATAAAGTTCTCGAAGTGGCCAAGGTATCGTATGCCAAAGGTGAATACCGTTGGGTAGCTACGCTGCTGGACAATCTTGTCTTTGCAGAACCGGAAAACAAGGAAGCACGCCAATTATTGGCAGACACATACACCCAACTGGGTTATCAGGCGGAAAGCGGTCCGTGGCGCAACTTCTATCTGACAGGAGCACGTGATTTGTTTAAGAAGGATGTGCCTTATACATCCCAACTCATCAATGACGGTGTACTGGCCCAGATGGATATGGGAACTTTGCTAGACTATTGTGCCATTCAACTGAACGGAAAGAAAGCTGCCGGAAAAGAAGCAGTCATCAACATTAACTTTACCGATACTAAGGAAAAGGTGATGCTGATGCTCAATAACGAAGTATTGAATCATCGCCTTGACAGTCAGGATAAGAAAGCTGACCTGACTCTGGAGATTGCAAAAATGGATTTTGTCAAACTGTTTTTTGGCAGAACGGATTTGCAAACTTTGTTAAAGACGAACAAGGTGAGAACAACGGGAAACACCAAAGCTATGGAGGTTATCTGTAGTGCCTACGAACCGGCAGATCCTAACTTTAAAATTGTGTTGCCGTAAATAGGAACAGTGCATTGTTTAACATGGCGGGTGCATAGATGTACATCCGCCTTTTCAGTATCTTTTATAGTTCAGAACAGTAAAAAGAAAATCCCAATGTATAAAACATTAAGATATTAAATACGTCTACGACAATAGCGTATTGTCATTTTATTCATTAAAAGAGAAGCGTTAGAAAAAACATATGTAGATATTGGCATTGTAGCGCCTGAAATGAAATCATGGGACAAAGACTCTAAAAAAAATCAAGGCATTTCTTAAAAGCTAGGTGTAATTTTATCCAAAGATGAATTTTAAAGTAGCCATGTTAAAGATGCAAAAAACAACATTTTTAAGTGGCTACTTTTGATAATACTATTCTTTTGATAAGCGGAAATGTACGAAAAGCACATGGGCAAGCATACCCTTATGGTATATGATAACGGCATAAAGCTGTTTATCGAAGGGCTGAGCCTTGAAATTGTGGATGACAGTTCATGGAAAAAAACGGATGAAGTCGGACAGGAAATTGGAAACAGATATCTGGAATACTGCTCTGAAAAAGGACATGAGCCTCATTACGCAGATTACGTGATACGATGGAACGATACATTGGAAACGACAGAGGTCTGAATTGTTTTGACTATGGATGCCGGTACGGACAAGGACGATGGGATATTCTATTACAGCAACGGCTTGAATGACCTGAAAGCATTGGCTGATAAAAGCATGGAAGACTTTGTTATAGCAGAGTGTACCGGCTTCGGGGCTTACGAAGGAACTGTACTGTTATAAATGTTAAATATTTACATAATGAAAATCGATTGTCAGGAACATTACGACAAGGCAGTGGAGTACGCCAAAAGTATCGGTGACACAACATTTCAGAATTGTATTGACTGCCTCAAGCAAAGGGAAACTAATTCCCATGGAGTGTATGAAATTGTATCCGATCTGCAAAACTCCTTGCCTATGAAAGGCGCATAGCTTGGTAGTTTAAGCACCTATTATAGGGCGAAAGAGGCATATAAAGCGGAGAATTTACCACAGTAGGACTGTTAAGTGTGTAAATATATGAATAACAATTATTTACGACTATTGTTTTTGAGAAAATGTGACATGCGATTTTTTGAAAAATTGAAAAACAAAAGTTCGGAGTTGCCACTGTGCTGCGCCCTCCTTTTAGTAATTTTGCACGTATCAACAACATTTAGATGTGCGCAATGGGCAGACTGAAGTACGACATATCATCTGCGGCGACAGCACCCCCGCCAAGAAAATCTTGGTGGAAGTGAAATATGTTCCAAATTATTTGGTTGTTTCAGTATTTTGTGTAAATACATGTCGTACGGTTTATAATCTCAGATTTCGTGTGCGTCAATTTGCATATTTTCAATAATTTGACAAAGATGGAAGGCCTCTATTTTTCGGAGTCCTCGCTTTTTATGGTTGTATAAAGTAATGAAAGAGCTTGCTTGTTGTCGGGTGTAGAGACAATATGCGGCATAGACGCTCCCTGCCTCATGGGACTTTCTCACTCTCTGGTAAAAGTCCTTATTGAGTTTAGGACTTTTACAAAGCCTGTATAAGAGCAAGCTCACGAAGTGGACAGTACCGTTATGGTGGAGCTGTTGAAGAAAGGGTATCTGGTAAATCTATCCGAACCTTCTCGTACTTGGAGTGTCCGCAATGCTGGAGTAGATTTTCCGCTATATATCGGTCAATCCATTTGTTACAGGCATTCTCGCTGTATTCCAACTGTCTGACAACAGACAGGTACTCCTACCTGGTAAAGCTGTCGGGCAACATATTATACTGGATCTCTCTTCTATCATTCCTGTTGGATGTCAATGTAGGGTTGACAGGCTTCTCCAACTGGCGGAGTATATATGCGGAATGATACGGCGATGGTGAGTGACATATGGTAATCCTCATTAGTACATTCTAGTCTCAGAGGTTGTCCTTCCGGCATCGGGATAGCACTCATCCGCCAGATGCCTAACAATTGTCTGTACCATTATGATGCGGAATGCCATCAGTCCGTTTCTTCTCACTACGCCCTGCATCCTGTTGCTGATGGCTTCACAGCATTCATTGTTCAGTCGGTTATAGTGTTCCATGAAATGGCCGTGCAGGAGTGCTGGAATGCTCACTTCATATGCCGACGCTTCCCATTGGATTTTACCAAAAAAGAACCATATCAGGTTAAGTATAGAACAAACCATTGTATTCAAGTAATCCGTCAAGGCAAGGATATATGATCTCCTAGCGGAATTTTTTGTGAAGTTAAGAGGGAATCTATTTATAATAGGAAATAAACGGATAACAGCCGAAAAACTTAGCTTGCAGGCTGTCACCTCATATTTCTTTGATGCGCCACAAACTTGCTGAATTGTAGGAAGGATGGTTCTTGAATACAAGTAAGATGGAATTTTATCCAATAGTGTTTTAACTAGTGTCGCTTTTACGATTTCCTGTTTTAGATCAATTGTTAACTTATTGTTAAGTTAACAAAATAATACTAAAAGCTTCATTGCTTATTATGGTTTATTACACCGTAGTCCACTTTATAGGAGTATTGTAAATATCCTTTTATCTGATGTTTGATTTCCTTATTCCAATGCAAACAGTTGTTATCGAAATCTTATTTCAGATTAACAGGTTGATTTATGTACGAAAATGAGATTAAAGACTTTAACCATCTGAAAAAATATGGACCGTAAAAAACGCTCTCACGATTTGATTACTATGGAAACCCATTCCGAAGTTACAGATTTACACTTTACTCAACAGCATAATAAGGTAAAATCGGCATCTATTAAGATGTTATTTGACAAAATTCAACTAGGATCTTGATATTATAAAAGCAGAAATCCTGTTTTGCTTTGAACAACTATTGGATTGCTTTTTCCTTTTCTCAAAATGCTTATTGCGCTTATTTTTGCACAAAGAATTTACATAGCGAAAGCATTCAGTATATGTTAATATAAATCACATCAACTATGTCAAGGAGTTTAAAAGAAGCATTGGAGAATCGGAGAAGTTATTATCAGATAACAAATTCTTCTCCCATCCCGGATCAGCAGATCAGAGAAATACTTGAATTTGGAATAAGAAATGTACCTTCTGCCTTTAATTCACAATCCACACGTGTTGTATTATTACTCAGGGATAGTCACAAAAAATTATGGGCAAAGACCAAAAGCATTTTGAAAGGAATTGTTCCTCCAGATGCATTTGTGAAAACTGCAGCAAAAATAGACAAGAGTTTCGCTTCCGGATATGGAACGGTACTCTTTTTTGAGGATTTGGTTATTGTCAACCAACTACAAGAGACTTTTCCGACCTACAAGGAAAAATTTCCTATTTGGGCACAACAGACTTCCGCCATGCACCAATTGGTCATTTGGAGCATGTTGGAAGAAGCGGGTTTTGGAGTTTCATTACAGCATTATAATCCCTTAATTGATGAAATGGTACAGCAAGAATGGCAAATCAGTTCCTCATGGGAATTGGTGGCTCAAATGCCTTTTGGAATCCCAGTAAGCCCTCCGGACAGCAAGGAGAGCAAGGCTGTGGGTGACAGGGTTCTTGTCTTTGAGTAATGTTTGGGAACATCAATGCGAATTTGATAAAGGTCAGACAAAATCCGCTTTGTATGTTACAGTTTTAAGGAATGTGTAAAATAACTTACTTAAATATAAAATAAAAATGACTCAGGATTATGACTTGATAGACAACGTGGAAAGACATCAATATGAATGCCATATTGAGAGTCTTGTCCCCAAAATAGAGTATCTAATGGAGAGATATATTTGACACACACCTTGTCCTCTTCCCTTAAGAGGACAAGGTGTAGGATATCAACTTGTTGAGAAAATACTTATCGACATAGAGAGACAGTATTTACGCCTAATGCCCCGGAAGGGCATTAAGTTATCGGATGATAAAAAAAACAGAAAATGAGAGTAAAAAATAAATATCAAATAAATATAGTTAAATATGAAATTTATAGTACATAAAGCTGCTACAAGAGGCTATTTCGATCATGGCTGGCTCAAGACCTATCACACTTTTAGTTTCGCTGATTATTACAATCCAGAACGAGTTCACTTCGGAGCCTTACGAGTGTTGAACGATGATACAGTCGCTCCTAAAAAAGGGTTCGGCATGCACCCACATCACAATATGGAAGTCGTTTCAATCCCCCTACAAGGCTTTTTAAGACATGGGGACAGCGTGAAGAATGAGAGTACTATCACTCCGGGAGAGATCCAAGTAATGAGTACTGGTGCCGGAATTTATCACAGTGAGTATAACGCAAGTGAGACAGAAGAGTTACAGTTCCTGCAAATTTGGATCATTCCGAATATAAAAGAAACGAAGCCTGAATACCACAATTATGATATTCGGCCTCTATACAAGCACAATGAGTTGTGTATGTTTATTTCGCCTAAAGGAGGTAATACCCCGGCGCATCTATTACAAGACGCATGGTTCTCCATAGGCACATTCGATTCTAAACAGCGCATTAAATACCTGATGAATAAAAAGAATACAGGAGTATATATATTTGTACTGGAAGGAGATGTTAAAATAAACGGACAGATCCTTTCACGCCGTGATGGTATTGGTATATGGGAAGTGGAAAATGTTAGCATAGAATGTTTGTCCGAATCGCATATATTAGCTATAGAAGTTTCTATGCTTTAACGTTTTTTTAATATTCTACATAGAAAAATGGACAAAAATCGCTTGGAAGCATTTAGTGACGGAGTATTGGCCATCATTATTACAATTATGGTCCTTTCTATGAGCACACCGGAAGAGACGACATTTGTAGCGCTTCGACCTGTCGCTCCTGTATTTGTCAGTTATCTACTCAGCTTTGTTTATATCGGTATTTATTGGATCAATCATCATCATATCTTGCAAGTTGCCCAGCGTATTGATGGTAAGATATTATGGGCCAATCTTCATTTATTATTTTGGATTTCTCTGATACCGTTTACTACAGATTGGGTTGGTAAAAACTATCTGTCTTCTGTACCTATGGCCTGCTATGGTTGTGTGTTGTTCATGTGTGCGATTGCTTTTCGGCTCTTAGAAAAGGCCTTGATCGGTTTTCATGATAAGGACTTTCCTCTGAGAAATCTCTATAGGGGAGGACAGAAGGAGAGGGTTTCTATTGTTGTGTATTTTTTTACAATCCCTTTTTCTTTTATTTCTGTCTGGATTTCTATTGTTTGCTTTTTCTTCATTGCCTGCTGGTGGACTATTCCGAGTGGACAGTTGAAAAGCTCACCAGACCATAGAGGTAAACGTATGTAAGTTGTATCTATAGATAGAAAATATATACGATTTTTTGTCTTTTGAACAATATTCAGTCATAATAATATGAGAATTATCAGGGTGACAATCCTTAATGTTTCTTATGTAGTTGAAAACATAGGATAATTATTAGATAGACTGTAATTCAAACTGTATCAGTATGAAAATACCATGATGATGGTAGAGTTTACTTGTGGATCTCAATATGTTGTAGACTTGATATTGTCGTAAACAGTAAATAATAACATGGTTTGATACAGTTTGAATTACATACCCATTTTTTGTGCGAAAATTCTTATTGATCTATTTTCTATTTCATTTGTTTAGAGATTCGTTTTTATTGTATTTTGGTATATTCATTTGTTTTTCTTAACTTTGTAAAAGTTGCGGGCGAAGGCCAGCTACTTTTTAAGTACCTTTAGTTCTATTTTACGTATTGGATAACTTTTCATCCTCTCTTAGAAATTACACAGGGCCTGCTTTAAGAAAATCATTTTATAAACCATTGCGAGGTATTGGATAAATGCCTTGCCAAAACGTGACTTTATGCGATATAAAGAAAGTTTGCTATTGCCATTCCTTTTGGCGATAAATATCATTTTGCCTGTGACAGCGCAGGAAAAACCGAGGTTAAAAATAGGAGGCGCACTCCGGTTCAACTACAATTACTCAGACTGGAAACCGGAAAGCCGGAATCGTGGCGGAGAATTCGACTTCGACGTGCTCCGTCTGAACGTGAACGCTTCCTATAAAAAAATCGATTTAGCGGTGGATTACCGCTTCTATCCCTCTTCCTCGGGAGGCGGCATGCTCAGGGAAGGTTGGATAGGCTATCGTTTCAATGATTCACACCGGTTACAGATAGGCCTGACAACGGTCCCTTTCGGTGTCCTGCCTTATACGGGTAACAATTATTTCTTCAACCTGAACTATTATGCCGGTCTTGAGGACGATGCGGACATGGGGATAAAATACCTCTTCCATAAGGACCGCTGGGAGTTGTCGCTCGCCTATTTCCAGAACGCCGACCTTTCCGGGACCGGAGGAGACTCGGAACTGTCCGCCAGCCGCTATGCCTATGACATCGCCGGACGCGATAAGGAGGCGCATCAGGGCAATATCCGGGTGGTATATCATTTCGGAAACTTGTGGAGACATCAACTCGGAGGTTCGGTCCTTATGGGAGGTTTGTATAATATGGACACACGAAAGACAGGACTCCGTACCGCTTTTGCCCTGCACTATGTTGCCGACTATCGGCGGTGGAACCTTAAAATGCAGTATACCAACTATAATCTCAGACCCGTGCGGGCTCCAGGGGAAGACAGAAGTGTGGTGACGATGGCGGCTTACGGGTCGTCTTACCGGATCGCCTCCAGGGCGGATATATATACGGTGTCATTGTCCTACCGGATCCCCGTGAACAAGTGGTTTCTGGACGATATCTGCCTGTACAATGATTTCAGCCTGCTGGGCAAACGCGTCGCCGGGTTTAATGACAGCCTGGAGAACGTGACGGGGTGTTCTTTGGCGATAGGAAAGGTCTTCACCTACATCGACTATGCCGTGGGGAGGAATCACGCATGGCTTGGCGACGTATGGGACGAAGCCTTTGCCGGTGGAACGGAAGACAACTGGAATGTCAGGTTTAATATAAACATAGGATATTATTTTTAAAGGATTATGGATAAAAATAAAATTGAGATCAAGGATTTGTATTTGATTTTCGGCTCTGAAAGGAACAAGGCTTTCAAGATGCTGAAAAAAGGGAAAAGTAAAAGTGAGCTCCTGAAGGAGACCGGATGTACGGTTGCGTTCCCTGCGCCGGAAGGAGCTGGCGATGGTTTTCCAGCATTTCGGGCTGATGCCCCACTATACCGTATTGCAGAACATCGCTTTCGGACTCGAGCTTCAAGGCCAGGAAAAGAGGGAACGCGAGCAAAAGGCGGCGGAAAGCATGCGTCTGGTCGGGCTGGACGGATACGCCGACCTGATGGTCAACGAGCTGTCCGGAGGCATGCAGCAACGGGTGGGACTGGCACGTGCCTTAGCGAATGATCCGGAAGTCCTGCTGATGGACGAGGCCTTCTCCGCCTTGGACCCGCTGATACGGGTACAGATGCAGGACGAGCTGCTGGCCTTGCAGTCGAAGGTGAAAAAGACCATCGTATTTATCACGCATGACCTGGAGGAGGCTGTCAAGCTCGGTGACCGTATCGCCATCATGCGTGACGGGGAGATACAGCAAATCGGTACCTCCGAGGAGATCCTGACCGATCCCGCCAATAAGTACGTGAGGTGTTTCGTGGAGAACGTGGACCGCAGCAGGATTATCACCGCCGCATCCATCATGGTGGACAAGCCTATGGTGGCAAGGCAGGGAAAAGAGGGACCGGAGGTCCTGATCAGGAAGATGAGAGAACGTAAAATAACCGTGTTGCCCGTAGTGGATCCGGATGGCATACTGGTAGGCGAGGTCCATCTGAAGGAACTTATCCAATTAAGGAAGGAGCGTATCCTGAACATCGACTCTATCGTAAGGAAAGAGGTACACTCCATATTGGGCGATACTGTGGTGGAGGACATACTCCCCCTGATGACGAAGACCAACTCGCCCATCTGGGTGGTCAACGAGAAACGGGAGTTCGAGGGAATGGTACCGCTCTCGTCGCTCATTATCGAGGTGACGGGAAAAGACAAGGAAGAAATCAATGAAATCATTCAAAACGCAATAGAATTATGATAAATATAGGAGAATATATAGAAATGGCCGTGGAATGGCTGACCGAGCACGGCGCATCGTTTTTTGACCTGCTGAGCTTAGGGGTGGAAAGTGTTATCGACGGGATACTGTGCGTCCTGCTCGGGATACCTTTTTACATAACCATCGCGATACTCACTTTCCTGGCGTTATACAAGAGTGGCAGGGGGACAGGGATCTTCACCCTCCTGGGGCTGTCGCTCGTTTACGGGATGGGATTCTGGGAGGAGACCATGCAGACCCTGGCCCTGGTACTCTCCTCCACCGGCATGGCGCTGATGCTGGGAATCCCCCTGGGGATCTGGATGGCGGGCAGCGGACACTGCAACAAGATCTTGCAGCCGGTGCTTGACTGCATGCAGACCATGCCGGCCTTTGTCTATCTGATACCGGCGGTGCTATTTTTCGGGTTGGGAACGGTACCGGGAGCCTTCGCCACGATCATTTTCGCCCTGCCTCCGGTAGCGAGGCTCACCGCATTGGGCCTCCGGCAGGTGCCGAAGAACGTGGAGGAAGCCGCCCGCTCTTTCGGTGCCACTCCCGTCCAGCTCCTGTTCAAGGTGGAGCTGCCATTGGCATTGCCCACCATTCTCGCCGGTGTCAACCAGACCATCATGATGTCGCTCTCCATGGTGGTGGTAGCCGCCATGATCTCAGCTGGAGGTCTGGGGGAAGTGGTATTGAAAGGTATCACCCAGATGAAGATAGGCATGGGATTCGAGGGGGGGATTGCCGTCGTGATACTGGCGATCGTGCTTGACCGGATCACGCAGGGAATGGCTCGGAAAAAACAAAAGGAATGACACATATAATAAAAAGCAAAATGATTATGAGAGACAGAACGATACTTTTCACGGCCCTGATGGCCATCACGATATTCTTCTCGTGCGGTAACATATCCGACAAGAAAATCCGCATCGCCTACGCGAACTGGGCGGAAGGGATAGCGGTCACCTATCTGGCCAAGGAGATCCTTTCGGAACAAGGGTACAGGACCGAGCTCCTGAACGCAGACATCGCCCCCATATTCACCTCTCTGGCAAGAGGCAAGACAGACGTGTTCATGGACAGCTGGATGCCGGTGACCCATGCCGATTATTTTCGGAAATACGATGGTAAGCTGGAAATCCTCGGGCAGATATACGACAGCGCCCGTATCGGGCTTGTGGTACCTGAATATGTCCCGATCCATACGATAGAGGAACTGGGTGCCCATACCCGGCGGTTTTCCGGGGAGATCGTGGGGATTGACGCCGGTACCGGCATCATGAAATGCACGGAGAAAGCCATCCCTGAATACGGCCTGGATTACAGACTCATGATCTCCAGCGGTCCCGCCATGACGGCATTGCTGAAGAAGGCCATCGACAAGAAGGAATGGATCGTCGTGACCGGCTGGACCCCGCACTGGATGTTTGACCGCTTTCGCCTGAGGGTGCTGGAAGACTCGAGAAATGTTTATGGGGAGGCCGAGCAAATCCATTCCATCGCTAGGAAAGGATTCAGTAAGGAGCATCCGTTCGCTGCCGCCCTTCTGGGAAACATCCACCTATCTGATACCGAGATCAACTCTCTGATGCGGGCCATAGAAGAAACCAGTGGGACCGAGACTAGAGCCATACGCCAGTGGATGGACGGGCATAGGGATTTGATAGACAGCTGGATTCCGGACAAGGAGGAATACAGCCGATGAACATCACGATGGAATGGATGGCTAGGCTGTCCACGGCCTCTCTTTTAGGTAGATCTCCGGCCCCGAAAGGGGAGATCGTTCTAAAGATACCGGTTTCCGCACTCGTTCTCTCGTAGCATCGGGAAGTGCCTCGCTCTCTTGATGTCGGTACTATCATATTTCAGAAGGACCTTGTCCGTTCTAATGCTGTCACCATTGCGTGCATGGAATAAAAAATACGACACGCTACAAATACGATGAGAGGATTTGTGGTATGATGAGACTTGCACTATTACCGCGAGCGGAATGGCAGAAACCATCAAGAATTATGTCTTATTGTTGATATTACGGACATAACTCGTTCAAAATGACTTTTATCGATAACTAATTGTCTGTTTTATGTAACAAGTGTAACATTTAGCTTTTATAACTTTGCATCATCAAAAATTAACATTATGAACCAAGCGGTTCGGTCGCTAAAAATAATATCAGTGCCAAAATGAAAAAAAGTATTTTTTTCTTCTTCCTGTTATTCAGCTTGCAGTCTTTTTCACAAAGGGTCGCGATAAAGAATAATCTCGTATACGATGCGCTGTTAACTCCTAATCTCTCGCTGGAGTTCTCTCTAGGGGAAAAATGGACCTTGGATACCCAGGTGGGCATGAATTTTTTCTTCTATGAGAACGATCCCACCGCAGATGGATACAAGACAAGGAAATGGAGCCATTGGCTTGTGCAACCCGAGATACGCTATTGGGCTTGCGAGAGATTCAACGGTTGGTTTCTCGGGCTGCACGCGCATGGAGGCCAGATGAATGTCGGTGGGATAAACATCCCTTTTATTCTCCAGAACAAGCATAAAGAGATGAAGGCGCACCGTTATGAGGGCTATTTCTACGGTGGCGGCATCAGCGCCGGTTATCATTGGATCCTATCCGACAGGTTCAGCCTTGAAGCCGCTTTGGGGATAGGGTACGCGCACGTGAGATATGACGAGTTCAAATGTACGGCTTGTGGACAAAGGACGGGGAAGGGAGGGGCCGATTACCTCGGCCCGACAAGAGCCGCCCTCTCTATCATTTATATACTTAAATAAAACAGGCCTTGGGTAAAATAGGTGTAGGATATAAAAACATGAAGTCAATGAGATCGATACATTATTACATAAAGCTGTCAACCGTCTGTGCCAGCCTTGGTTTGACGGCTATATTCACGCAGGCCCAAAAGGTCGTTGGGCGGAACATGTCACCATTACATTGGGGGTATGACGTGAGGGTCAAGCGAAGCGCAGACGGAAAAAGCCTGCGTCTTTCCCTGCATGTGGATGCCATGACCCGGTTGGAGTCACAGGACGCCCTTGTCATCTATCCATCCCTGGTTTCCGCCGATGAGGATGACAGGATTGATTTCGCGCCTGTCAGTGTAGCGGGCAGAATGCGGTATAAGGCCATTACACGGTCGAAGGCTCTCGGCGAAAATTCAAGGACATCACGGTTCGACAATAAGCTCCATCCTTTTTCGGACATAGAGGAGCAGGGCATTTCCCTGCAGGAATCCGTCCCTTTCGAACGCTGGATGGCGGATGGACATGTGATGGTGAGAGAGGAGCTGTTGGGTTGCGTTGGTTGTGGCATACGTGAGAATCAAGGAACCGTGGCTGTTATTGACCTGCCTATTTTCAAGAAAGAGGATTATATGTATGATTTCATCGAGCCAGAGAAGGTGGCATTCAAATATTATAAAGACTCCTTTGACTGCAAGGTCACTTTTCCCGTGGCGAGCTACGAACTGAGAAAAGCCTTCGCCAATAACGGGCAGGAGCTCGCCCGGCTGGAAATCTTCATATCAAGAAGCCTGGATATAAAAGGGGCCGAGTTGAAAGAGGTCCTCATAGAAGGTTTCGCTTCCCCCGAGGGTAAAGCGGAATATAACCGGTCACTGGCGGAAGGGCGTACCCTTGCGCTCTCGAATTACATCTCCGGGAAATATCCCGGACTTAAAAGGGCAGTGACTTACCGGACGGTCGGTGCCGGGGAGGATTGGGAGGGCCTTAAAAAGCTCGTAGGCATCTCTCCCCTGTCCAATAAAGAGGAGTTGCTGTCTATCATAGACCGGTATCCGACGGATACGGAACGAGAATCCGCCATACGTAACTTGGACAACGGCAGGACCTATGACATCCTCTTGAATGAGTTTTATCCGCAACTCCGTCGAACGACCTTTCGTTTCAGTTTCGACGTAAGGGCTTATACCCAGGAGGAGTTACCTGAAATATTTGCCACGAGGCCGGAGTGTCTGAGCTCACACGAGATGTTCCAGCTCTCGGAAATATATCTCATCCGGGGGGAGAGCCCCCTCCCCGTCTTCCAAAAGGCGTACGAACAGTTTCCCGAAGACGTGGTGGCGAAACTGAACTATGCCAACGCCTTGCTAAAATACGGGAAAAAGGCAGACAGCGCCTTACGGGTGTTGAGCGACGTGAGGAACGACAGCCGTGCCCTTTTCCCGATGGCGGTCGCCTACCATATCAAGGGGGACTGGAAAAAGGCGGAAGAATTGCTGAAGGAGGCTTATAAACAGGGGGATGACCGTGCCAAGGTTTTCTATGGCGAAGGCGCTTATGAATAAAGTTAAGACTTTATATAACAATAGTAATTTATTTATTCACTAAACTTTTAAGTTATGAAGGTAAACAAATTTCTTTTAGCGGGTGTTGCGGTCTTAGGTCTAGGCATGACGGCCTGCAATGATGACGATGTTCCTCCGGTAGGGAATCCTGCCGAGGGAAGCACATTCGCTGGAATGTACATCTCTACCATGAAAGATGTCATGACCAAGGCGGTAAATGACAGCCAAGGAGATTATGCGGGTAGAGAAGCGGAGAGCAAACTCGAGACTTTACGGTTTATTTCTCCCGGCAAGACTAAAGACTGGACGCTAGGACAGGCTGACGAGGAGGATAAATTCTGGGCAACGACAGTCAACGGCACTTACACGGTCGCTCCATGGAAAGTCACTGCGGGCTCCCAAGCAATGGCGTTGTTGTTTAACAGGGGAAATCTTGAGCCCGGTATCGCAACGGCCACGAACTATGTGTATGGAAATACGGCTACCGCGGTGGCCGACATCACGGCTCTCGCCTCGGAAAATAAGTTCGTGATGGCCTCGAGCGTCGAGCAGAAAACCATCCAGGACAATATCTCCAAGGAAACAGTTAAGACAGGCACGGAAGAGGCCCAGAATGTATTCTCCTTTGACATGGAACGTGTCGTGTCGCAAGGCATGGTCGCAAAGGGGGATAATTTAAATACGGAAACAACGGATGGAAGAGGATCCGTTGATCTTGACGACCTCACGTATACGGCTATCAACGGCGCCGCAAAGACATATCTTTTCCGCAACCATGCGGGAGAGCGTACAATCACGGAGAGTGACGGGCTTTACAAAGATTTTACATCCGCCATTGATGACTATGTTGATTTTCAAAATGCCCAAGCCCCGAATGGTACAGCCAGGGAGCATTTGGTCCGCCTGGGAAACCTATTGACGGCACAAGGTTCACAAACGACTGATCTTGGCATGTACGCGGCCAAGACGGTCGCGGCAAATGCAGCCGAGGCTAAAAAGGTACCAGGTATTTATTTCTTGGAGAATTCAGTGAAGAAAGAGGCTCTCACGGCCGGAAACAAGAATTATGGTTACTACCGCCTGCCTTATGCCAAGGTCTACGCTACTTATACTCCAAAACAGGTATGGGATTGGGACGCGGATCAAGGTAAGTTAATCAGTAAATCTGGGGTAAAGGGCGAGACGTTCTATCGAGGAGAAGGTGATGGGCTTATCTACGCTAGCAAGGAAGCCGCACGGAAAAGCCAGTTGAACCCGGGTCAAAACGCTTATACCTATACAAACGGAAGATGCGCATACCGCGCGTTGTGGAACCGTCAAACAACCGCTGATGGAAAGACGGTTGTGAACGCTGATGTTCGTCGTAATAACACCTATCTGCTGACAATTACGGCTTTCCAGGGCCTGGGTATGCCGTGGGACCCTTCCGACCCTAAGGATCCGTACCTGCCGAAGCCCGATCCAGACCCTACTGAACCAACTAATCCCGAAAATCCAGATATCGAGAAAGAAGAGACCTACATGCGTGTCGTGGCCAAGGTACTCCAGTGGAACCTTGTCTCACGTGATGTCGTTCTTGAATGATATTCAGATAAGAGGTAAACTCAGCCAACGATTTCTTACATAACCTTCAAAGAGGGAAGGGGGAGTCTTTCCCCTTCTTTCTCCAATAGACAAATAGTTAGACCTCAAACGGTTAATAATCCCAATTATAAGCTATATCAAATGAGAATCAGAAGCGTACATCCTGCCATATTTATCATGTTGCTGGCCTGTTGCCTTATAGGTTGCGATTCAGCCATATTCGATAACTTGAGTGGTTGTCCGCAAGGTGTCAATTTCCAATTTTACAGCCGGACTTCTTGCGAACAATTCCCCAATTATCCGTCAGATATCAGGCAGGTCCGGGTATTTGCCTTTGACGAGCAAGACGTGCTGGTGGGTGAATTCTCCGACAAGAAGGCGGTTCTTTCGGCGGATTATTCCTTGCCCGCCACATTGCGGCATACGGGGAAGCTCACGTTTGTCGCATGGGGTGGCAGCGACTTGGTGGCCTATGATTTTTCAGGTTTTAAGGAAGGCGTCACGGCCAAGCAGGAGATGTGGGGCGCGCTACGGTTGAAAGACAGAAGGGTCTCTTCAGTCCCTGCGCCTCTGTATGTCGGGCTCGCTTCCGTATCGCTGGAGAACCGGGAGGATATGGGAAGCGTATATGAGCGGGTGTCCTTCAACATGCGGGAACTGACATACCGGGTACATTTTACCATCAAGTCCATCCCCGATCCATTCCCTATGGACGAGAAATTCGTCATAAGGATAGAAGATGACAACGGTGTTTATGACTTTAACGGGCAGATCGCCCTTTGCGAACGTTTTGAGTACGTGGCCGAAGCCACACGTGACACGGAAGGGGTGTTAAAGGCTGACTTTACGCTGATGAAGCTGGAGGAAGGCAGAAACACGCTCGTATCCCTGGTCAACAAGACAACCGGGGAAATCTTTTATACCGCCAATCTGGTGGATGACATCATCATGTTCCGGGGTGATTCGGGCGAACCACCGTATAGCCTGGAGTGTGACCATGATTTTCCCATAACTCTGAAACTCAAGTATGAGAAGAGTACATGGACGCTGGTACAGGCGACCGTCTTGGATTGGAATGTCGTCTCCCGTCCCGTAGAGCTAGGTGCTGATATCATCTCAGGACAGATTTAAGACTCGTGTGGTATCTGAAAGGAGTTGAGATTATTATAAAAAACGATATATAATGAAATACGGAACTGTGATAAGGTTGTTGACAGTGACCTGCCTGGCAATCGTACAATTGACCGGATGCTCGCCTGATACGGAGGATATGAAAAGATCCGTTACGGGTATTCCCATCCGGATCGTGGCGGAAATGAACAAGGGCACGAGTTCTTCCCGGATGACGAAGGCCCCCGTGCGTTCAGAGGGGGAATGGAAGGAGAATTATATCGGCGCGGAGGTATATGAGAAAACCGTCAGGCATGTCCTCCTCTTCGCTTATAAGAACATCGGAACCTCTCCGGAGAAAGTCATTTTCTATTATCCCCAAGGCACTGCCAACCCATTGACGGGTATAACCGGCATTGATCATTTCGAGATGAGAGAGATGGGAGGAATAAACGTAGGGGACTCCGATATAGCCCTGGACCTAGAGCTGATGGGTGGTAATTATAATTTTGTCTTATTGATCAATTGTGAATCCGGATTGAAAAAGATCCGGGAAGAGCTTATGATTCCTGATCCGAAACTGCTGACGGAGAAAACCGAGATTTTCACGTCCGACGATCTGAAGGGAGAAAACCGGAAGTATCTTCCCATGGCAGGCCAACGCAATCTCCACGTTCCGGACAATATGGGCGGCAATGGCAGGGTAACCCTTTCACCCAGTATACTCCTGGAACGCACGCACGCACGTGTCGAGTTTATCCTTACGACGGTTGATGATACGGGAAACTACCTGTCGCCTTTGTTACCGCTTTCCAGAGTGACGAAACTCTCCTTAAATAATGAGACCAGCGGTTATTCCGTACTGCCTTCCGCCGGGGAATATACCGCCACCGGTAGCGGCAATCCGGATATCAGGGGAGTGGACTACGCGGGAGATCCCCTGTTGTTACCGGAAAGGCCCAGTTTTCACGAAGGTGCCAACGAGGGTTCCGGAGAATCCGCCTTTGTGGCTAAATGTCAAGGAAGGTTGCTCCCATATACGGGAGAGACACCTCGCTATATCTATGTGGCTCCGGGAGTCTACGGGAAAGAGGAAGCGCTGGCCTTGGTACTATCTATCGATTACCGGACGGGAGACCCCGATGAGACGTACAAGATCGAACTCTATAATCCGGATCTTGGGCAAGATGACAAGGCGTATTACAATATTCGTCGTAATACCATCTACCGTGTCTTCTCCACGCTGAAAGGGACCAAGAACATGGAGCATGACGTTGTTGTGGATGAATGGGAGGATACGGAAGTGGCTATCCCCTGGTAACAAAGGCACCCGCTCATGCCATCAAAAAGAGAAACAGTTTAAAAAATAGATACATATGAGAATCAAACATTACACTTTGCTATTCGCTTTCTTGGCGATATTTATGGGAATGCCTCTCATGCAAGGGTGCAGTGACCCCTTTGATGAGCATGGAGGCAGAGGAACGGAAATAGCAACCAAGGATGGCTGGGGATCTGTCACCATGTCCGTCGAAGGGCTTGGGCTTCGGAATCCTCTGACCCGCTCCCTTACGCCGGAGGGAGAGAACGAGACGGCGGCGGAGAGGATCAGGGTACTTGTGTTTGACAAAGATAATAGGTTCTCATACGAGGCCAAAGTGACTTCTTTCACTCCCTCCAGCGCCCCGGATGATAAGAAAAGCAAGGGTACCATGACCCTGCTGGCGAAAAATACCCCTTCGGGCAATACCAGTACCTTCGTGATGCTGGCCAATATCGCTACGTCAGACGAGATCGGGGCGGATGAGTTGACCGGAAAAACACGGGAAGAGGTCATGGGGCTTTTCACATTCTTCATGCCCGACAAGGGGGAATGGAAGGACGGAGAGCTCCCGATGTGGGGAGTCTCGGATCCGGTCAAGGTGGATCACGGTTCCGGCGCCGTTCCAAAACTCGGGACCATCTACCTGATCCGTGCCGTGGCACGTGTAGATGTGGGGCTTAAACTGAGCGAAACGTCGGAAGGGGCTTCCACGTTTGACGAGAAAGCCGAGGGTATCGAGGGGATAACGCTGACCAAGGTATTTTTTTATAACACCAATACAAAAGGGCGGATCTCTCCGTTCGAGAGCGAGGCTTATTGGGATCAGGTTAATAGAAAGGCGAAACAACCTTCCATTCCCGATCCCGCTCCGGCCGTAACAGGAAGGACCGACAGGACATCTTCCATAGCGGAAGAGAAGATATTATTGCGTGAAGTCTATGTCCCGGAGGCGGTCAATACCCCGACGGGTGCCACGCAAGGAGCCAACGGAGAGACGCTCCCGGAAGAGGATACGGAAAATTTCTTGAGACGCCCCTATATCGTTGTCGGGCTGACCGGCGTGGACAAGAGTCGTCCCGACAAGGAGACGTTCTTCCGGATAGACTATTTGAAACGTACGGGAACCGAGGCCGACGCGACATACGAGTACCTGCCCTTACTGCGGAACCACCGTTACTTGGTGAACATCACGGAGGTGGGTGGCCCGGGATTCGATACGGAAGAGGACGCTAGGAAAGGGCCGGCCGCCAATATCATGTACAATGTCGTGGTATGGAACGAGTCCACGATGTCCAACGTGCAGTATGACGGGCAATATATGCTGGGGGTCAGCGATGATCATTTCACTTTTTATAGGGAGGGGGGTAGCCTGACGGCGAAAGTGCAGACTTCCTGGCCCGAGGGGTTCACGGTAGAGGGGCTGCCCGCATGGATCAGCTATTCTATAAAACCCTCGGCGACCGACGAGAAAATCGTGACCTTTACGGTCACGGAGCAGGTGGACACGGACCGTTCGTGGCCGGAAAGGCCGGAAGATGCCCAGAATGCGCTGAAAGCCGCTTATGTGAAAGCGGGCCGTATGAAATGGTTCCTTGGCTTTGAGCAGTCCAAGGATATCAATGTCACCCTACAGATCTTCGCGGACGAGGCGTGCAGCCAGCCGCTGGAGTTTATCGAGGTCAACCAGTACGGCGAGAGCTATGGGCAACCTGGTAAGGTGATAATGAAAGACGGACGAACGCTTACGGCGGAAGAGGCAGGAGCCAAGGTCACTTTCTATGTGAGGACAGAGCCGCATGGCCTGAAACCTATTTTCCAAGCCGAAGCCGCCAACCCGTTCAAGATAGAGAAAGCGGATCAACTCGCGGGAGGGATATGGAGATACACGGTGACGGCTCCCGACATCACGGAGAATCTGGAGTATTTCGATAATTTTAATACTACTTATGTCTTCACCGTTACACATGCGGGAACCGGTAGAAGCGCGTCGGGAAAACTCAGTCTCTTACAGAAAGAATATAATGCCATCCCCTTCTTCGATAAAGGGCTGCGTCAGTCATTGCTGGTGCCCAGCGAAAATGTCTATCTGATGGACGGCAAACAGAAGCGATATTATGTCAAGGCCAACAGCGAATACAAGATCGAACTGGTTTCCGCTTTGTCCGATAACGGAGCGGGTGATGTGATAGAGACGTTCGCACCTTTCCAAGAGACACATCCTTCCCTTTCGGGAAAACCGGTTTCTTTCACGGCTGTTGACGATATCACAGCCCCACGTCTTTACTCCGGTAAGGCGAGATTCAAGATTTATTCCCCTGACGGTCTTTTCCCTGAGAGAGAGTTCGAGGTGGAGCTGGTTTCCGGAATAGTGCAGCCTGAAGCGAATACATATATGCTTAAAGCAGGTGCGAAGCAAGGGATCTTTATCCCCGTTTCCCGCGTGAATACCGCCTATAATTATTACAAGAAGCTCCTGGATCATGACGCCGTTATGAGTGGCAAGCGAGGGCTTCCGGGAAACAGGGAGGATTTTATGCTGAACAGGCTAGATGCGGATGATGACTGGACTGTCAATATCCTGTGGACGGATATTAAAGCGATGGGGCGGCAAAACGATATAGAAAGAGCGGGGCTCAGCAAACTGTTCAAGCAGGGAGGATCAGGTCCTGATTCATATATCTATGTCAAGCCCGGACAGAAGCCGGGGAATGTACTGATAGAGATTAAATCAGGAAAGATCAAGGGGAACCCGACCCTCTGGTCTTGGCACATCTGGATAGTGGACAAGTATCCGACAGTATTGAATATCGGTAAATATGGAGGAGACGGAGCGGAAACGGTTCAATTGATGTCGCATCTGTTGGGGGCCTACGAGGCGGTTAATTCACAGTATAGTGAAAGTGCGTATAAGGAATTCGGCATGCAATACCAATGGGGCAGGAAAGACCCGTTCCCGGCACATGACGTGCGGACAAATACGAACTTTTATGACGGCAATGGCAAGCCATTTGATTTCCTTTGGGAGCAGAAAGGGGATAGGGCGAATAATGGTCTTGATAATGCTCAGGAGGCAAGGGGGGCCGCTATGACGATGAAACAAAGTATCGAAAGGCCGAACTCGATCGTCTCCCATCAAAGTTTTTGGCTGTATGAATGTTTCCCGCATAGGGTGGTTGATAATTTTAAGGATCGCTGGGTATTCCTTTATCCGTGGAACAAACCTTCTTCCGGAAACCCCGAGAATGTGGGCGGAAAAACCGTTTTTGACCCGTCTCCCTACGGATTCCGGATCATGTCACAAAACGAGGCTGTAACATTGAGATTCGCATATTATAATATAAATAAATCCGGTCTGAAAACACCTCTGCCCGGAAGTATTTATGACGGCTCCTTCTTGAACAACAAAACGGGAGGGAATGAGGTCATTTTCGCCGTGGCACAGGCCAGGAATGATGCTCATGCGGGCCGTTATCTGCTCAATTCCACTGGAGGTACTCTCGGTTGGGCGCCTGCCTCCAATACAAACGCCACTTACAGGCGTTGTATGACCCTCTCCGTACGTCCGGTCATTGACCCGGATATAACAGATGATTATAAAAAATATTTACCTGAATAACAAAAAGGATGTCGCAATATCCAAATTAAAAGATTTATCCTTGCTACACATGATTGTAGCAAGGATATCTTGGTATCTATCAAGCGAATAACAATATTTCATTTGCTTGTTGCGATCGAGCGAATAATCACTTTATCGTACGGAAATATTGAAACTCATCTTATTTTCAAGCCTCATGGAATACTCTTAAAGTTTATTCAGTATATCCCTTATTCTACTAATAATAAAATGGATATAAAAGGAATGAATAATTGTAACTTTTTAAATGTGTCTTTTTATCAGATTAATATTCCAATATTTACCAGGTTAAGAATGCAAATTCACCGCTAAATAAAAGATAAAGGTATGAGATAGTTTAAATTACGTCTCTTTTAATAATTACTACAAAATATAAGCAATAGAGTAATCATGATAATGATAGATTGCTATTAGAACTACCGTTAAACCTTCAGTCTATCGGCAGTTCAAGTTATTTCGATATTCTTTTGGTGAAGCTCCTGCCAATCGTTTGAAAAACTTACTAAAAGAGGCTTGGTCTGCAAAACCGAGAGTGTCTGTTATTGTCTGAATATCATATTTTGAACAGGAAAGCATTTTTTTAGCCTCTGTATAAAGTAATTTTGTGATATGTGCATGTATTGTTTGTCCTGTTTCCTCCTTGATTATTCTAGATAGATAGATGTCCGAAACAGACAGGCGATCTGCGTAAAAATGTATCTTGTGTTGTTGACGATAATGTTCAAAAACTAAATCTTTGAACTTGTAGTATATCCAACTCTTGTTGGATATGGCTGGCGAAGCATTTTCTATATTGGAAAAGAATATGTCTCCAACATTTAAAATAAAAAAATTACATAAATGCCCATAAATCCCTTCTTTATGTAAAAGTCCTTTCACTGTATATCCTTGAAACAACGTAAAAGTCTTTTTGAAATAATAGCTTGCGTCGTTCTTTAAATGTATAGCAGCCAAAGAGTATCTTGTAACGAATTCACATAGCTTCCCATATAAAAATTGGCTTGAAGGGAGGCTGTGGAAGAAAGGAGGAGTAAGCGCAAGACAATACATCATATAATCCTTGCTTAATTGTTGAAATATTATAGTCATAGACGCAGGAATGACAAGCAAATCATTTTTTCCTACACTATGAATGCTGTCTTGTACATCTTGAATATGAATTTTCGCTTTTCCACTTGAAACTAAAAGAAAAAAGAAAGTTTTTTCACATACTAACTCTTCAAGGGAGTCGGAATGTCCAATTGTGTCATAAAAAAGAGAGTCATCCAAAATGCATTTGTCCTTTGCCTGAACAAGAGATTTGAAAAGATTCATATTTTAATTTTTTAACAAGAGTGTTTTTTACTACAAAAATAATACTAGTTTTGTTTTTGACAAAATTTGGTTTGCAATATCAATGATAATACTAAATATTGTTTTGTTTCTTTGTCAGAAAGAATTGTATAAAACTAATCAGATTAACAACTTATGTCAAAGATCTTTAGAGAAATATCAGAGCGCAGGAAAAGTCTCTGCCATATAATAAATTCATCTCCAATTTCCAATAAAAAGGTAAAAGGGACTCTTGGATTCCCTCTACTTCATGTGACTTCTACTTTCTTCCTTACAACCGAACATCTAGTAGATTCCCTTTTCAACGGAATTTAGAGTATGGTCTTTTATTTCTAAACGAATCTATTGTAATGTACATCTACTTTGGTAATTTGCGCTTCCCTGTCATACAAGGGGAAATGAATTTTGATTCATCTTTTTTTCTTGTGGAACTTTGTTATGTCAAACGCTGTAAAAAACAAATTGATTGTTATCGAATAGAAGGTATATATATTGCCACTGAACTTGAAAATATTTGATTGTTTTTTTGTGTAAAATAAATTTTTAAATATGGTTTATTATGTATGTTAAATATTAAAGTGATTTCGTGTTATCTTGAAAATATAAATATAATCGATTTTGGCTTATTTATATAAATTATTGTCTTGTTTATGAAAGCGTAGTGATTATAACATGTTTTATATTTGTTGAATAAAATTAATACACCATGAAACTACTTTATCTGAAAGAGCACTTGTCTTGTATCAACTATCAAGTAGCTTATAATACAGGTTTTGTCTTTTGTGAGCTTAGAAAAGAAGAAAATAGTAGCATTGACAACGAATCTTCTTTTTGTGTGATTTTCCTTTTGTATGGAAAGTTATCTGTAGATTATGGAAACAATCATATTTTTTTGCAACAAAACGAAATGGTGATTATACCACAACACATCCCTAATAATATTACGGCGTTGGAAGATTCACGGTTATTATTGTTGTTTTGGAATAAAGACGTAAAGTCATGCAATAGACAGTTTGTCGAATCTCTCTTTACCAGCGTTAGTGAGAAAGGTAATCATGTTTTACCTATACGTACACCGCTGCTGGAAGTATTGGAGTCGGTACGTACATATTTAGCTTCGAAACTGCAATGTAGACACATGCACTGTTTGAAACAACAAGAATTGTTGCTAGTATTGAGGGGGATCTATACGAAAAACGAGTTGATCGAATTTTTCCAGCTTGTGTCCAGTTCATGGAACTCATTCGAAGAGTTTGTTCTCAATAATTATAAAAAGGTCAATACCGTAAAGGAGTTTGCCGAATTATATTGTACATCGGAGCGATCCTTCAGCAGGAAATTCAAACATTGTTTTAATGAAAGTCCTTATCGCTGGATGCAAAAAAAAAAAGCAGAACGGATACTGGAAAAAATTTCTGAAACAGAAATATCATTTCAAGATATTGCCATGGATTTTAATTTTAAGTCCCAAGCTCATTTCTCTTTTTACTGCAAAAGAATATTTGGATTAACTCCCCGGAAATTAAGAAATAAATAGGAGGTTAATATGAGATGAAATTATAAAAATGAGTGTGATAATTTTCTGTTATTTAGGAACTATAATTATTTTTTTAGTAGTTACGAATTTGTTTCTGTTAAATCTATTTTTAATAAGTAATCATTTTTTATATTATATGGAAAAACTTAATTTAATCGGCTTGGCTATATATAAATTTTCGTGGTCGTGGCAACTTGTGACTTCTGCCCCATTGTGCGTTATCGATGGTGTTATTGCGGATGCTACAGTGTTTTCTAACCTTGACCCGAATATCATTAAGTCTATTTCTATCTTGAAAGACGCTGCGTCTTCGGCCATTTACGGTTCTCGTGCAGCTTATGGAGTTGTATTGTCGGCCAGACGAAGCTGTCCCCTGAAGCCTTCGCCTCCATCGGAGCAGACAACTTCAACACGAAGATAATGGTATTCTTCCGCAAATCGATCCACATCGGGGTGCAGACATACAACGCGGAGGAATTCATAACGGCGGAAGAACTGGGGAAACGTATCAGCGAGGCAAGGGCGATGAAGCACAGGCTGCGTTTCGACCTGATGCGCGAGACAAACAGAATAGATAAGGAAGAGCTTGAACTGTTCGAGTACAAACTCGCCAAATACATGTATGAGTTGAAGGCGCACGCCAAGCTGAACAGACACATCGCCAAAGCGGAGGCGTTGGTCACAAAATTCCGCAACCAGAAACCTCCTGAGAACGCCACGAATGAACAGGGCAAGGAATGGGAAAGGAAGAAACTGACCACAAAAAAAGTGCTTGCCGTCCTCCGTAGGTACATCACCTCGCAGAATGTCGTGTCGCGCGAGGAAGTGGCATTGGTGAAGAGCTCATACGGATTCAAGCTGAAACAATATGCCCCACGACTGTTGGACAAGGTCCCGCATAAGGCGGCAGGCATCAACGACCTCGTGCTGGGACGCGCAGTACTGCCCATGCCGGAATTCCCTACAGAGAAGAATATGCGCCAAATCCGTGCGGCAGAAAAACTGATCGGCAGAAAACGCAGGCAATACGAAGTCCAGAACCAGCAGTTTGCCGACATGAAGCCCGACACACGGCTGACCGAATACCTTGACCGCATGACCTTTGTCAACAAGGACGGTGACGTATGTGAGTTCACCGCGCTCTAGAAACACGACCAGAACCTCGTCTTGCAGAAACGATACGCCCTGCTGAACTGGCAGCAAGGCTTGGGAAAAACCGCCGCCGTATACCACCGTGCCAAGTACCTGCTCAAATACCGCAAGATACGCAATGTCATCATACTGGCTCCCGCCATCGCCACCAACATGACATGGATACCCTTCCTCTCAATGAACAGGGAACAGTTCCGGGTGGTAAGGAGCAATGCCGATCTGGAAACGGTTTCGGAAGGCGTGTTCCTCGTCCTCTCCACCTCCATGCTCGGCAAGCTGAAGCGCGGGCTGGCAAGGTTTGTCAGGCGCACCTCAAGAAAGCTGTGCCTCGTCTTCGACGAGTCGGACGAGATAACCACCCCGTCGTCACAGCGTACAAGGCATATTCTCAGCCTCTTCCGCCGTCTCAGGTACAAGATACTTGACACCGGCACGACCACCCGCAACAACATCGCGGAGCTTTATAGCCAGTTCAAGTTGCTTTACAACAATTCCATAAACATGATTTGCTGGAGCGGCCGGGTGTACCACGAGAACAGGGACAAGGAAATCGAGGAAGAGAACAATCCGCACTATGGCGAGCCGTTCTCTGCCTTCAGGGGACATGTGCTTTTCCGTGCCTGCCACTGTCCGGGAAAATCCACCGTGTTCGGTATAGAGAAGCAGAACCAGGATGTCTATAACAAGGAGGAACTGGCCAAGCTTATCGGCAAGACCGTCATTACACGCAAGTTCAGGGACTTCGCCGGAGAGAAATACAGGATACGGACACATACCGTCATCCCGTCCGGCGGCGAGTGCGAGGTTTACCGTGTCATCATCGAGGAGTTCTGCCGTATCTGCGAGCTGTATTACAACTGCACGGGAGACGCGAAGAAAGATGCCCTGACAAGATGGAAAAACAAATGAGAAACCGCAGATTCCATTCCACAGGCAAAGGTAGCCCGCCCCCTTACCGGCAGAGCAAGGTCATGCCGCAAGCGGTTTTCGGGAAAATCATCCTCGCCGGAGGTGAAGCAGGAAAACAGAAACAAATCACGGACATGATAGAGAGTCTGCCTGTGAAGCGGGGTGGTCATAATCCTGTGTAACTCTTCTGCCGTGAGATATTTCTGTACGGCTTTGGGACGCACCGGCTCATATCCCAAAAACGGGCTGGCGGTAATGATGCCGTCAGCGATGGCCTCACCGACAATCGTTTTCAGCTGTACGGTCAGATTGATAATCGTTCCGGGAGCGAGATTACGTTCAGTCCGAAGGTGCAAATCATACTTGTCGATGAAAGAGCGGTCCAATGCGGAAAACGGAATATCCGACAGTTTGTATTGCACCTGCAAGAATCTTTCGATATGGTTGTAGGCATTGCGATAGGCCCGCAGGCTTCCTATTGTGCGGTTTACTCCCACACGCTTTTCAAAATTGCAGATGAATCGTTTGAAATACCCCAAAAGCGTTTCCTGCCCGCTGGCCATTCCAAGCAGTACACCTTTCACTTCATCGGCTGTCACACCGTCACGAACAGCCGACTGCTCCGTGTAGATATTCAATGCCATCGCACGAATCTCATCCAGACGGTTGTTGATTTCCTTTGCCGCCACGCTCTTGCCAGTTGCACGTCCGGAGGTCCAGCGTGACTGTGGCACTTTCATCTTCACACTGAAAGCCGCCTCGGAATACTTTCCGACATTCAACTTTGCCATTACAGGACAGTTGCCGTCAGCATCCGCCTCGCTCTTTTTCAGGTAGAACGATACCTTTACATTTGCCTGATTCATAACTAATTCCTTTGTTTGCAAAATTATTATATGCAGAGCAAATGAACGGCATGAAAAATATAGCGGAACGAAGAATAAGATACCTTGGCTTGTAAACAGAGCCTATTTTTTTTCCAATACAGAAAAATATGACTAAGTTTGCATCAACAGACATAGCAAAAACTGCGTTCTTTACTATGGTAAACAGGATATAGAACGAGATGCGGGAGCAATTTCCAAACCTCTTTTTCAATCCTGAAAAAGGCAACGGATAGGTAGCGATTCGTTATCCTAACTCCCCCCAAAAACGGTCAAAAGCCATAAATGGAAGAATCTGGTACAAAACCACATATCCCTTTCGGTTTCAAACACTTTGCATTATTTTCTCCAAAGCCATCCGTATGTGAGCGAGTTTACATATCTTCGCGTCAAAGGTGATTGATTGAAATGAATACATTCTCTGCTTTTGATACGGGTGTCATGGTAGCTTTCTTGCTGGGTATTGAGTTTCTTAGGAGTGATATCCAAACAATTCTCTATTGTAAAAGAAACGATCCCGGGATTTTTAAGAGCTGCCTGTATACATTGTTTATATTGTTGGCAAGTCTTTATTCCATTGTGGCCGGAGCCATGCTTAACCCCGAGCCCGTACCCGTTTATGAATTGATGCCCGGTTTTCAAATAGGAGTTTATGGTTTTTGCTTTTTGTTTATATTTCTTGTTATCGCCGGTCTTTATCGTAAAATATTACCTCTCGTCCTTTTGGGGTACGCTATGGTATATGTAATCGGTGTACTGATACCGTTACTTGGATATGTAGTGTCCATGATGAATTATTTCGCCAGTACAGGATGATTATGAAGACCAAAGATGTTTTCCAGAGAAAATGGATAACAGACAGTATAACAAAAAGAAGGTATCCTTTTCAGATACCTTCAATGATGGGCCGGTTGCATATTTACCATTCCAGACGTTCCTTCACATTGTTCATCGCCTCTTTCAGGCTGCTGTTCATGACCCGCGCATAATGCTGCGTCATGCGTGTGGAGGCATGTCCGAGCATGACGGACACGTCCTGCAAGGGTACATTGTTGGCGAGCGTGACGGTGGTCCCGAAAGTGTGCCTGGCCACATGCGTGGTCAGATTTTTCTTTATGCCGCAGAAATCGGCGATTTCCTTGAGGTAGCTGTTCATTTTCTGGTTGCACATGACAGGCAGGCAGCATCCTTTCTTTACGCAGATCGGATGTTCCCTGTATTTCTCCAATATGGCCAGTGGAACGGGCAGCAGCGGGATGTTGCTGATGGAAGACGCTTTTCTGCGGTGTTCCAACTTGACCCTTCCCTTCCTTATCCACCAGTCACCGAGATTGTCCTGTACCAGGTTTTCACCACTCAGAGTGGCGACATCGGAGAACGCCAGACCTGTGAAGCACGCGAAGACAAATATGTCCCTGACCAGCTCGAGCCGTGGGATGGTGAATTTCTTTTTCATGACGGCCTGCAACTCGTCGTAGGTCAGGAATACCGGATCGGTCTCGTCCTGTTCCATCTTGTAACCGTAAAAGGGATTCTTACGCATCCATTCCTTTGCCAATGCCATGTTGGTGAATTTCTTGAAACATTTCATGTAGCGGACTATCGTGTTACGGCACAGTCCCCCCTCCGTTTTCAGGTAAATGTCAAACGCGCGGATGAACTCCGGTGTCAGCTCATGGAAGGTGATATCCTCCTTGCCGTAATAAGAGGGGATAAGCCGCTGCAATTTCTTCACCACGTTCTTGTACCGGTTGATCGTAACGGGAGAGTAGTCTATGCCTGCCAGTGTTTCCATTTCCTTGATGCCATCCTGCATGGTACCGAGCAATGTACGCATTTCGGTGTCTTTCCCGAAAACACGTTTCAGGATCAGTTTCGGGGTAATCAGGGCCTGTTCCAATACCAGTTCCTTGTGTTTCTCGAGGGCACGTGCGTGTAACTCCGCAATATAGGTATTCAATGCGATGGATGCCCTGTCCCTGCCCTTGCTGCATCCTTTGGCCGCATTCCATAAGTTCAGAGGCACGCTTCTTTGGATACGGGCATCGTCGTAGCTCCCGTTGATGGTTATCCGCATCAGTACGGGGGCCTCACCGTTTTTCAACAATTTCGTTTTGAGCACGAAAAAAAGAATGTTCATTGTTCCTTGTTTCATCACTTTTGTTTTTTTAGAGGTGTTACATCCAATTGTTTCGTCAAAACCGGATGGCATGAGGACGTGAAACGAAATGTTAAATTCGGTGGCTTTTTTGAGGGACTTGTGGAATAGCCATAAAAATCCCATTTTTATCAGGTTCGAATTGCCTTTTGTATCCCGGGTTCGATTCCTTTTTTTTATCCCGATGGGAAATACCGAAATTTTAAATTTATTTCACACTTTCAACTTCATCCGGTCATGTGTGCAAAATTACTTTTTCACACCGGAGATTGAAATTGTCAAATAGTTGAAAAACAATGAAGTATGATACATATTTATGGCTTTTTCAAAAGCCTTAAAAAAAGCCACTGAACTGGCAAAATCCAACTTCACAAATATGTAATGAAATGCGTAGCGAGGGTAAAAAAA
>OCAH01000085.1_pt1 | contig 50239 bp, 36 predicted proteins | sample 1477131 | NCBI WGS metagenome assembly OCAH01 (sample SAMEA2580291, study PRJEB22360) | human gut metagenome | biome: human gut; feature: human-associated habitat; material: faeces | place: Denmark | collected 2008/2010
CGACGATCTGGCCCCCCCCCGGGCCGGCCATCCCCTCGACGCAACCGGCCATGAACAGGTCGATCATGAGCGCGTCGCGTTCCAGCGCGACACGCCAGTCATCGACCACCGAACCGGTGCGGTCGAAATTGACGAACCGCCAACGGCGGTTCTGGCTCGGGTCGGAGGCGATGGAGGGCGTGCGGTTCGAGGCGATGACCATGACGGCCACGGCCCGCGCCATACGCGCGTTGAAGCCCAGCAGGCGGACGGAGACCTCCTCGCCCGAGATGGCCTTGTTCAGACGGCCCAGATCGCCGAGCCCGGGGTCGGGCGCATCGCTGTCCACGGCGAGCAGCCGCTGGGTCAGCGGAACGCCCGCCTGCTCGTAGGAGGTGGGGCTGACCTTGCCGATGCCGGCGAAATCGGCGAAGCTGAACGTCGAGCCCAACGGGCCGTAGAAATCGAGCAGGGCCTTGAGGAAACAGCCCTTGCCGTTGCCGCCCGTGCCCAGCAGGTCGTAGGCGTACTGCAGATGGTCGCGCATGAGCGGCGCCGCCGCAACACGGCACAGCATGCGGGCGTCGTTCATGTCCGTGGTGATCGTGGAGGCCGCCTGGAGGCCCAGGATGGCGCGGTCACGCGTGAACTCCTCGTCGTCCAGCGACATCGCCCACGGCGCATTGAACCGCGGATCATCGGGCATGACGACCTCGCCGCCGCGCAACAGGCCGACATTGGCGAAGCGGACGCCCGGCTGGAGGACGGGCAGCCCGGGATGTTTGGCGAGCGTGGCCCTGACGAACTTGTCGTACCCCTTGTCCCTCTCCTCCGTCAGCGAGAGCAGGTCCGAGGTGGGCCGCCAGCTGTCCTCCCAGCACGCCCACAACTGCCCCTCGGAGTCGAGGGCCAGCTTCGGATCGCCGGTCAGGGTCAGGCGCAGCATGTGCGCGGCCTGGGCCGCGCCCTCCAGCTTATGCCCGGGATGGCGGACGGAGTCGGGGATGCGGATCGGCCGGCCGTCGCAGCCGAGGAAGTCGAATTCCTCCGACAGTGGCACGCTGGCCAGCCCCTTAATCATATGGAGCCTGTTGCTGTTCACGACGCCGCGGACCATGGCGAGGTCCTGATCCGTCACCGGCGGGAGCGGCGTGAAATTCAATTCGTCCAAATCGTTCATGATTGTGTTTCCTCCTTCGGGGAGGGAAAGGGCTTCCATGCGTTCGGTTTCCGGGACGCATAGCGGAAGTCGATGGATCAAGCGCAAGTCCGTCTTTCGCCCCATGGCCGCGCCAACGGCCATGGGGTTCTCTTTAGCCTTGCCGGGATTCCAGGGTCGCGCGGTCGAAGTCGTCGGCGTCGATTCTCACGGCGTGCGGGCTCAACCGGTAGATCCCGATGCCCATGCGGCGGCACATGGCCGGCACGTTGTCGGGCTTGACACGCCAGACATCCGCGCATTCGGCCGGTGTGTACATCCGCGGGAGATGATCCATCGTCCTACCGTCCTTTCCTGTGTTTTCGTTGACGCCGCTGGCTATGCGTCCCCGCATACGGTTCACGCGGACAAAAACGGAGAAGAACGGCATACGGCCTACTGCCGCAACGCTTCCGGGCATACGGCCGGAGGGCCGGCTTCTTTCATGGGAACGCGGAAAAACATCCCGAACCGGGATACCGTGCTCTGTAAGGGGGTACGGCGGACGGAACCATGACGCCCGGGAACGGGCATTGGAGGAAAACGTTTTTTCGGAACCTAACGCACCTAACGCTTACAAGACGTCAGGTGAGAAAAATTGAAAACAATGACCGGAATCAGGCGTTAGGCGTTAGGCACACCCTCTCAGCCCTTGTGGCAGTAGGGCTGAGGGACCTTACACATAAACCCGTCTTAACGCGTTAGGTGAAGGTTTCCGTCCCACGGACGGGCATTTTCCGCGCCGGACCCGTTTTTTATGCGTTAGGTCCCGGGAGGGGCGCGCCTTTGGTCGGGCATGTCCCCCGGAGCCCGTGCCCGGCCTCGTCGACGGGCTTTCCGGATGAATGGTGGACGGCTCCCGGGGCACCTCATTCCGTCATATCCATCGCGGCCGCAGGGAGCGGCAAGAGCGGGCGCGCTCATTCCGTCGGACAGAGCCGTGCGCGGCATCGTCGCCGCTCCCCTCGTCCGGTCTGGTAGACTTGACCCAAGACCGGTGTTTTTTTGATCTTATGTTTTCACCGGGCACGCGCCCGCCCCGGCGGATTTTTTTATCATTTCCTTCCACCGGGGCCCGTTTTTATCCGACGGGGCATTCCGTCTTTCTCATATCCTCGTGAAGGCGATTTGGGCACCCCGGGACCGGCTTGAAGACGTTAACTGCAAAAAAGCAGTTGCCGCCGTCCGGATCGCAGTTAACGGAAAAGCCCGAAAACGGCGGAATGAAGCCATTTTCAGACAATAAATGTAGTTAATGTAGTTAATGTAGTCATTTGCGATTTCTTTTCGGTGAAGGCATGGAGGCCGATGGTCCCCCCCCCCCACGTATCGCCCGGATGCCTTTCCGTTTTCTTATAGGCAAATAACTGCAATAACTGCATTAACTGCATTTCAGGCCGGAAAACGGCGGAATGAAGCCATTCTCGACATGCGGCAAAGGCCATCGTTAACTGCAACGATGCAGTTAACGACCCGCGGTTAAGTGTATTCGCCGCTTTTTCCGGGCGTCGGAGCGCGTTCGGCGCCGACGGTGACCTGGGATAAAACGTGCCCCGTCCTTCAGGGCGGGGGTGGCCGAGGTCCGGGCTTTCGGGACGCATGGAGTGGATTATGGAGACCGTCAGGCGTTACAACTACCGCGCATACCCCACGAGGGGCCAACGCATGGCCTTGTCGCGCCTGTTCGGCGCATGCCGATACGCCTGGAACTGGTACGTGCGCCAGCGCCTGACCGATTGGAACTTCAACCGGTCGAGGTCCTCCTACGTGGAGCTGAGCGCCAAGTTCAACAGGACGAAGACCGAGAAGGCGCTCGAATGGCTGACCCAAGTGTCCGCCGTGCCGTTGGCGCAGTCGTTGCGCCAGTGCGAGAAGGCGTATTCCGCGTTCTTCCGGTATGTCGAAAAGCATGGATGCCATTTCGACCATAAGGGCCGTCCGTTGGGGTATCCGCGGTTCAAGAGCCGCCATTGCGGCGAGCAGTCCGCCACATTCACCACGTCGGCGCGTTTCCATGTCCGCCATGAGCGCAATTCCAGATGGATGTTCCTGCGACTGCCGAAGATCGACGGGGAGATCAAGCTCCGTTGGTCGAGGGATCTGCCCTCCAGGCCGTCAAGCGTGACGGTGATGCTCCATGCGGATGGGACCTACGAGGCCAGTTTCGTCGTCAAGACGGAACCAAAACCTGCGCCGAAGCCCCGACACAACGCCTGCGGCATCGACATGGGACTGGAGTCATTGGCGTCCATCGTCTACTCGGACGGCACGCGCGAGAAGGTCGCGCCGTTGAGGGCATTGCGCAAGGCCGAACGCAGGCTGAGGAAACTCAATAAGGAGCTGAGCCGCCGCAAACGCGGCTCGAACAATTATTCGAAGACCAGACAGGCCAAGGCGAGACTGTACGCCCGTATCGGGGCCCAACGCAGGGACCTGGCGTACCAATTGGCCTCCAGGGTGGCGGGCGAGAACCAAGCCGTCGCCATGGAGACCCTGTGTGTCAAGGGGCTCATGCGCACCCATGTGGGCAAAAGCGTGGCCGACGCCGCATGGTCGACGTTCACCGATCGCGTCGACACGCTCTGCGCCCAATGGGGCCGCAAGGCCATCCACATCGACCGGTGGTGCCCGAGCAGCCAGGTCTGCTCGCAATGCGGACGCAGGGACGGCAAAAAGCCGTTGGACGTGCGCGAGTGGGAGTGCCCCGACTGCGGGACCTTTCTCGACCGCGACTACAACGCCGCATTGAACATCCTCGACGCCGCGGGACTCGCGGAGTCTTTAAACGCCCGTGGAGGCGATGTGAGACGGAGGCTGGCCTCGGCCGGCCGCGACGCGATCGCCCGTGAAGCGGGAACCCACCGAACCGCAAGGCTTCATTAAGCCAACCGGAGTAGGAATCCCCCGCCTTCAGGCAGGGGAGGAAGTCAAGTCCGTCCGCGACGCATAGCCCACGGGCATGGGTAACAGCCAACTATCGGCCGCCAAGAAGGCCAGAAACGACGAATTCTACACGCGCATGACCGACATCGAGCACGAGCTCGTCCATTACAGGGACCACTTCAAAGGCAAGGTCGTCCTGTGCAACTGCGACGACCCGTTCGAGAGCAACTTCTTCAAGTACTTCGCGCTGAACTTCAACCCCCTCGGGCTGAAGAAGCTCATCGCCACCTGCTACTCGGGCTCCCCCATCGCCGGCGGCGAGTACCAGCCATCCCTGTTCGACGATGACGTGGACGAGAATACGGGACGACACCGCAGGGCGTACAAGGCCGTCGTCAACGTCTTCCGCGACACCACCGGCGACGGAGGGTTGGACATGGACGACATCAGGAACCTGCTGGACTCCGGGGAGAACGAGCTGACGGAGCTGCATGGCGACGGCATCTACGGCGCGGGGGACTTCAGATCGAAGGAATGCCTGGAGCTGCTGGACGAGGCCGACATCGTCGTGACCAATCCGCCGTTCTCGCTGTTCCGCGAGTATGTGGCGACGCTCATGGAGCACGGAAAGAAGTTCGTCATCATGGGCAACAAGAACGCCATCACCTACAAGGAGGTCTTCCCGCTTATTCGTGACGACAAGCTCTGGATAGGCGCAACCTCCCTGAACGGCGGCCGATGGATGATCATGCCATCCAACTCCGAGGTCGAAAGCCCCAAGGCGAAAAAGGACAGGAACGGTGACATCATCCTCAACGTCGCCGGCGTCTGCTGGTACACCAACCTGGACATCACCAAGCGCCACGAGGACCTGCTCCTCTACCGCCGTTACGCCGACGACCCGTCGAAGTATCCGAAATACGACAACTACGACGCCATCGAGGTGTCGAAAGTCAAGGACATCCCCGAGGACTATTGGGGCGTCATGGGCGTGCCCATCACGTTCATGGACTCCTACAATCCCGAACAGTTCGAGATCATCGGCTGCTCGGAGAGTGAGGGCCGCGGCTTCTCGAACGGCCTATGGAACCCTGAATCAGGAATTGCCCAGCCGACCATCGGCGGGCGCAAGGTGTACAAGCGCCTGTTCATCCGCCGCCGCGCCTGATACAATGGCCCCAAGCCCTTGGCGGAGTCCATAACCCTCCCGCCGGGGGCCGACGGCCCTGACCGCATGCGCGGCCCGGCAAGTCGAAAAACCCCGGCGGATTTTTTATCACTTCCTTCCGCCGGGGCCCGTTTTTATCCGACGGGGCATTCCGTCTTTCTCATATCCTCGATGATGCCCTTCACCGTCTGATACCGGTCCGCGGGGTTGGTGGCCGAGCATTTCTGGATGATGGAGCCCAGCCGCGATCCATCGGTGACAAGGTTCTCCTTGCCAGTGAGGATGTAGTTGAGAATGAAACCAATCGAATATATGTCGTTGACCGGCTTGAAATCCCTGAACGATTTCAGGGCCGGATCTATTATGGAGCCTTTCATCGCGGAGCCCGTGCTCGTGAGGTCCGAGGTCTTCTCCTTGGCGAGCCCGAAGTCGGAGACCTTGACCATGAACGCATCGCTGCCCCTATACGTATGGACGAGCACATTTCTGTAGCTGAGGTCGCGGTGGCACACGCCACGCCTGTGCAGGAAGTTCATCGCGTACAGGAACTGCATCGCCATCTTGTGGCGGGTCTGGTAAGACATCTTCTGGTTGTTGTGCGAGATGTAGTCCTTCAACGTGTGCTCGCAGTATTCCATCGTGTAGCTGTTGTCCGATTCGTTGTAGCGGTAGACCTTCAGGATGTAGGGGAAGTCGAACCGCTTCATGATGTCGAACTCCCTGTGGAACCTCTCGACCTCCTTGGGTTTCACGCCTTTCTTCAGTTTCTTGCGCGCGAATTGGATGCCGTAGTTCGGGTCGGTGAATTTATGCACGATTGCATAGGATCCCTCCCCGACGAATTGGAGAGGAACCTGGTTCGTTCCGGCAAGCATTATCCCGCTATCCTCCGTCTCGAACACCGTGTCGTAGTATTCGACCTCTATCGGCGTGAGCCCCTCCGGGATGGGACTCCCGCAAGTCGGTTGGAGCCACCCAGGGGAGCTGTCGATCACCCTTTGGTATTCGGGCTTGGTTTCAATCCGTATCCCGGCTTTGGAGGCGATCCTCAGCAAAGCGGAGTATGTCTCGTTCACCTCCATCAGCTTACGGCTGGGGTCGGCGTTGAAGTAACCGCCCACGCCCTGCGGGGCCTTGTAATTCATGAACTCGAAGGCGTTGTTGTACTGCTCGTGCAGCCATGCGAAGACGCGCCCGAACCGTTGCTCCCCGTCATATAGCCCAAGGTATTTTCCGTCGACCTGCTTCTCCGCGAACTGGCTCAGGTAATTGTCCAGTTGCCGCTGTGGGGATAGAGACAATTCGATCCTCCGATCGTAAGTGGAATCGCCCCCATTGTAGCTGGACACCAGGTGACGGGCGCATGTATGCGGATGCCCGTACCGAAAACATCCGGCCCGTCGGTGCCGGTGTGAGCCCGGCCGTGAGGGCACGTCATCCACGGTCGGGCTTCGTATCGTCCGTCGCCATGGCTAATGGATATATGGCGTAGAGGTTTTTACCGTCCCCGCATGGGATAACGATACGAACCAGATCGCTTTTTCGCACGGTTGGTAGCAGTCGTTTCACCGCTTCCGCATTTGGCGTAAAACTGCTATTGACATAGGCTTCCGCACCGTGTTTCTTCGTCGTATCGAATTCAAGCAGGAGCGCGTCGGCGACCAAAACCGTCAATATGCCGTTTTTCCATGAATATATCGCATGGAACTCGCCTATGGTCTCCTTCTCGTGAAGGAAGAAAGCATCTGCGGCGCATTCGGGCTGGATGGCTCTTCTGAACTCGGTAAGACTGGTGGCATCCACGGCCCCTGGAAGGGTGCTTGGATCGACTCCTTCGGCCAGCTTCGCGCCATAAGGCAGGAGCACCATTTTCTGGGAGACGATTTCGTCGTCTTGGTCTGTCAGGATCACCTGCTCCTCCCATGCTTTTGCGTCGATGCCGAATCCGAAACGTTTGTTGAGGTCGGTGACGATTCCGAGTAAACGGACGATGATGACCGCCAGCATGCTGAAAAGGGAGGTCGCCGCGAAGAAACGTTCGCGATATGGAAGTTTCATCGCCTCCGCTTTCTCTCCCTTTGGGAAGGATTTGAGAAAAAGGCGTATGGTCTAGCGGATATCGCCGTCCAGATGGATCGTTGGCTATCGGATGTGCCCGACTCATTGTCAGACTGGTTTGAGGCCACGTATGGAACGGACGTGAACGAGCTTTCACGTCTCTGGGAGGTTGCGCTGGATATGCGTGACGTGGCAAAACGCCATATCCGGTTGGAATGCGAAAACCGGGATTGCTGGAACGCCAATCCATTGCCAGGTGCGGACCACCAGTGTCGGACGTGCGGCATGTGGGTATGCGATGAGTGTTGGCAGACGTGCGACGGGTGTGGTGACGGTGTGTGCACCCACTGTGTGCGCGAATGCGGCACATGCGGTGCGTTGGTATGCGAACAATGCGTCATGCCGGACGAGGGATGCCTATCCTGCAATCGTGGATGCATGAGGCAACCGTAAGCGAAAAAGGAGCCTATCATGCGTTTATACGACGCCACGCGACAGGATGGACGAACCGGCGTTCCATCCATCCGATGCGACGGTCATCACCTGCTGGCATGACACTGATCCGAGCCTGTGGCTGGATTTACGCCGGCTGGTTCCGGATCACAGGCTCCCGTTGCAGTCGAACACGCTTGGCGACGTGTATCTGCTGTCGGATGGCACCATCGTGCTGGCATCCCGGCGATGGGCGTGAGTTTGATAGAAAAGGTCCTTTTTCTGGAGATTGACGCACCATCCGACGACGAAGCGCGTACGATTGCCTTGACGATGAATGACCGGACCCGAGTCTGAACGGCGCCGGGATGGTGAAGGCTGTTGTCGCCGACACGACGGTGGACGGGAAGCGCACCACCCTCTCGCCGTCGCTCAAGATGATGGCCGCGGAACGCGAGACGACGATCGCCGCAATCATCCATGAGTGGATTCAAGAGCATCTTGAGAAGGAGGGCGAGTAAGTGGCACATGTTTCAGAATACGATGTCGAAAACCTTTTCATAGACAGGCTTGAAAGCATCGGCTATCAGTTCATCGAAATGGCGAACTACGACGATGTGCTCGCGAACTTTCGCGAGCAGTTGACGAAATTCAACGCTCGGAAGCTGGTTGAGGCCAAGGGCGCGGCAGCATTGTCCGACGCGGAGTTCGGGCGCGTGATGATTCACATGGACGACAAGAGCGTCTATGAGTCAGCGAAGATCCTTCGCGACAAGTACGTTCTGACGCTGGACAACGGCAAGACCGTATATCTGGACTTCTTCAGTTCCGATACCGACCGCAACATCTATCAGGTGACGCATCAGGTCACGATGGACAAGGCGCACAAGGCCGATGTTGCGTACAAGAACCGTTACGACGTGACGATTCTCATCAACGGCCTTCCGGTGGTGCAGATTGAGCTGAAGCGTCCCGGAGTGGAAATCAACGAGGCAATCAACCAGATTAACCGCTACCGCAAGTTCTCGTTCAAGGGGCTGTTCCGGTATTTGCAGTTGTTCGTCGTGTCAAATTCGGTGCAGACGAAGTATTTCTGCAACGAGAACGAGATGGACGGCGGCTCGTACAACCCGATTCTGAAAAGCCTCGTGTTCTTTTGGACGGACGACAAGAACAAGCGCATCAACAAGCTGGACGAGTTCACGGCGGACTTCCTGCGCCGTTCGACCATCACGGAAATGCTGGACAAGTACATGGTCATCAAGACAACGGAACCCGTCTTGATGGTAATGCGCCCGTATCAGATTTACGCCGTGAAGGCAGCAAAGCGGCGCGTACTGGAGTCGAACCAGAACGGGTACATCTTCGCCTGCACGGGGTCCGGCAAGACGCTGACGTCATTCAAACTGGCACAGCTTCTGCGCGACGAGCCGAGGGTAGACAAGGTCATCTTCCTGATTGACCGCAAGGATTTGGACGACCAGACGGTAGACGAGTACAACTCCTTCGAGAAAGGGTGCGTGGACGGCTCGGATTCGACGGCCGTGCTGGTAAAGCAGTTGGGGCAGGCGGACCGGGGGCTCATCGTGACGACGATTCAGAAGATGGCGAACGCCGTCAAGGGCAAGCGATACGAGTCGCTGATGGACTCGTATCGCGACAAGAAGGTCGTGTTCATCATCGACGAGTGCCATCGCAGCCAGTTCGGCAAGATGCACGGCGACATCGAGCGCCACTTCCGCAACGCGAACTACATCGGGTTCACGGGCACGCCCATCTTCGAGGCGAACCGCGGCAAGGACGGCAGGACGACCGCCGACGTGTTCTACGCGGGAACCAAGCTGGACGCCTGCCTGCACCGCTACATGATCAAGGACGCGATCGCCGACGGCAACGTGCTGCGGTTCTCGGTCGAGTACCAGCGCACGATCTTCGCCAAGCAGGTCGCGGCGGCCGGCATCGACCCCGAGCAGATGGACGACCCCGACTACTGCCGTCGCCATAATCTCGACTTGGAGTCGCTGTACCACGACGACGAGCGCATCCGCCTGGTGGCGGCGGACATCTTCGAGCACCACGAGCAGCACGTCCATCCGCAGGGCAAGGACGTGTACACGGCGTTGTTCGCGGTGGACACCATCAAGACGCTGGGCAAGTACTACGACGCGTTCAAGGAGCTGAACGAGGCGCGCGACGCCGACAAGCGCTACCGCGTGGCCGCGATCTTCACGTATCAGGCCAACGAGGACATGGACGAGGGCGGCGACGAGCATTCGCAGGAGCTGCTGGAACGCTGCATGAACGACTACAACGAGATGTTCGGCACGGCGTTCGGGCTCGATTCCTTCGACGCGTACCGCAAGGACATCACGCGCCGCATGAAGCAGAAGGACCTGCCGCAGGTCGACATCCTGCTGGTGGTCAACATGATGCTGACGGGATTCGACGCGAAGCCGCTGAACACCCTCTATCTGGACAAGAACCTCATCTGGCACACGCTGGTGCAGGCGTATAGCCGCACGAACCGCGTGGACAAGGTGACGAAGCAGTTCGGGCAGATTGTGTCCTACCGCGACATCAAGAAGGCGCAGGACGACGCGCTGAGACTGTTCTCCGGCGACGGCGACCCGAACGAGTACCTGCTGGAGAGCTACGAGTATTACGTGAACCAGTGGATGAATCAGGAAGTCCAGCTACGCAAGGCGGCGCAGACCGTCGATGACGCGGGGCGGCTTCAGAGCGAGGAGGACATCCGCAAGTTCGTGGTGGCGTTCCGTGCGATGTCCGGTACGCTGGCGACCTTGAAGACCTTCGGGAAGTTCGACTGGGCGGACTTGTCCGTCGTACTGGACGATGAGGAATACGAGGGCTACAAGAGCTGGTATCTGTATTATCACGACGAGGCCAAGAAGAAGGATCCGAAGGTCCCCGTGCCGGTGGACGTCGATTTCGACGTGGAGTTGGTGCGTACCGACCGCATCAACGTGATGTACATCCTGAGCCTGCTGAAGTCCGCCCACGAAGGGGGCAAGTCCGAAGAGGAGCGTGCCCGCGACATCGACTTGGTGATGCGCGAAATCGAGCGCTCGGATAACGATGCCCTCCGTGCGAAGAAGGATATCATGGAGGCGTTCATCCGCACGAGGTTCTACGATTTGCCGGACGGCATCGACGTGCAGCAGGCATACGAGCAGTTCGAGCGCGAGAGCCTGCAAGCGGAGATTGAGTCCTTTGCGTATGACAACGGCATCGAGGCGCAGGACATCTTGGATGTCTTTTCGGAGTACACCTTCGGCGGAAGCATCTCCGAAGAGGGCATCCGCAAGCGCCTCGCATCGTACCGTATGGGGCTTTTGAAGATTACGAGGATGACGAACGCCATCAAGGAGTTCGTCATCAGCGCATACGGCCGCTATAAGGCAGAAGGAGAATAGACTTGCATGATTGACTCAGCGAAGTATCAGGCGCAGGCGGGCGAGCTGTCCCAGAAGCTCTGGGCCATCGCGAACGATCTGCGTGGGAACATGGATTCCACCAAGTTCCGCAATTACATCCTCGGGACTATTTTCTACAGGTATCTGTCGGAGCGCACCAAGGACTACATGCAGGAAATCCTGAAGGAGGACGGTCTGACCTACGAGCAGGCGTTCGCGGACGACGATTACCGCCCGGTGGTCGAGCAGTGGTCCATCGAGCATCTGGGGTACATCATCCGACCCGCAAACCTGTTCGGCGAGCTGGTACGCAAGATTGTCCGTCCCGACGGCGACGCCGACCGCTTCAATGTCGAGGATTACGAGCGTGCCGTGAACGAGCTGATCGGCTCCACCATGGGGCAGGCGTCCGAAGCGGCGTTTTCCGGATTGTTCAACGACATGAAGCTACAAGACCCCGATTTGGGCGACACCGTGGCCGCGAGGACATCGCTCATCGCAAAGGTCATCGTGAAAATCAGCGAGATTGATTTCAAGCTGGCGGACTCGCAGTTCGACGTGCTGGGCACGGCGTACATGATTCTTATTGGGCTGTTCGCGTCCGATGCCGGCAAGAAGAGCGGCGAGTTCTTCACGCCGACCGGGCCTTCGAAGCTGGTGGCGACGTTGGCGACCGTGGGCCTGGACGAGGCGAAGACCGTGGGCGACTGCACCTGCGGTTCGGCGTCCATGCTGCTGGAAGTGCAGAAGCATCTGACCACGGGACGCGTGGGGCACTTCTACGGGCAGGAGAACAACGCCACGACGTACAACCTCGCCCGCATGAATATGCTGATGCACGGCGTGGACTATCAGCATTTCGACATTTACAAGGGCGACACGCTACGGGAGGACAAGTATGGCGACGTGAAGATGACCGTACAGGTGTGCAATCCTCCCTATTCCCTGAAGTATGACGGGAATCCGGCGTTGTTGGACGACCCGCGCTATTCCGGTGCGGGCAAGCTGCCGCCCAAGTCCCATGCGGACTATGCCTTTATCGAGCACATGGTCTATCACATGGATGACAATGACGGCCGCGTGGCGGTGCTCCTACCCCACGGCGTGCTGTTCCGTGGCGGTGCCGAGGAGGTCATCCGCAAGTACATCGTGAAGGATCTGAACCGTCTGGATGCGGTCATCGGCCTTGCGCCGAACCTGTTCCACGGAACGAGCATTCCCGTATGCCTGCTGGTGCTGAAGTCCAAGCGCAACGGCAACAGCGGCAACGTGCTGTTCATCGACGCCAGCAAGGAGTTCAAGCCCGGCAAGAACCAGAACACGCTGGAGGATGCGCACATCCAAAAGATCGTGGAGGCTTACAAGAACCGCGCGGACGTGGACAAGTTCGCCCATGTGGCGGACATGGCGGAGATCGAGGCGAACGGCTGGAACCTGAACATCCCGCGCTACGTGGACACGTTCGAGGAAGAGGAGCCTGTGGACCTTGCTGCCGTGCGGGCAGAACTCAAGCAGATTGAGGCCGACAAACAGGCCGCCATCGACAAGGTCGAGTCGATGCTGCATCAGCTGGGGTTGTAAGGAGAGTTGGATATGGATAAAGCTGGAATGATGCTGTTTGACAGCAACATGAATCATCCGCTGAACCAGCTCTCATGGAATGATCAGAAGTACATAATTGCCGTCACAATGCGTCAGTTTCGAGAGTTTCCTCTTTGCGGTGGAGGCTATGACGAAGAGGGGCTGCGCTTCTACGATGGAGTGCTGGGAAGCCTGATTCGCATGCGAGACAAGATGCGTCGGATGCAGAACGAATGGGGTATGCGGGAGATGCCGGAGTATGAGGCATTTGTGTCTAAGTGGGCATTCCAGGGCGACATCTACCGTGTGATTGGCGAAGCGTATGTCTACGAAGACGGCGACGATGAGCCACATATGGAGATGCCTGAAATCAAGTGGCACGGAATGATTGCCTCGTGGAGCAGTTCGTATGATTTCACGACGGGATTCAATCATATCCATCCGGACGCTAAGTACACGATCATTCATGCGAACACCGGTGACAGCGTGGGGATTGATGCAAACAAACTCGGCGGCTATGTGGGCGGATATAACCCACACACAGTTGGTGAGAATGAGGTCATCTTCCCGATGAAGAAGGAATTCGTGGTGAAGGTCTATGAGGAGATTACTCCCAACGAGTTCAAGAACTTGATGGAAAGCGAGGTGAGACAATGATGGTTGCACCAAAGTTGAGATTCAAGGCCGATGACGGGAGCGACTTCCCGGATTGGGAAGATAAGACACTTGGAGAGTTGTTCCATATTTCCGCAGGTGGGGATATTGATAAGAACAATTGCGCGGCAAAGCAGTCCAAAGATTATCCTTACCCAGTTTATGCCAATGCATTGGTTAATAACGGAACATATGGATATGCCAATTATTACAAAATTGACGGCGACACATTTACTGTGACGGGACGTGGTGATGTGGGACACGCCGTGGCGCGACATTGTATGTACGTGCCCATTGTCCGTTTGCTTGTTTGCCAGCCAAACATGGATGATGACGTTGATTTCTTTGCTGAGCAGATAAACTATACGAGAGTTTTTATTGAATCAACTGGTGTTCCGCAGTTGACGGCACCTCAGCTTTCAAAAATTAAAGTCAGGCGTCCTACCCTCCCCGAGCAGCGTAAGATTGCCGATCTACTTTCTGCTGTCGATGCGGTCATCGCCACACAGCAGGTGGAGGTCGATGCGTGGGAGCAGCGCAAGAAGGGCGTGATGCAGAAGCTGTTCAGTCAGGAGGTCAGGTTCAAGGCCGATGACGGGAGCGACTTCCCGAAGTGGGAAGAGAAGACGCTGGGGAAATACTGCACGCAGTTAAAAGCATCTATTGACCCCAGAAAGTCGCCAAATACAATATTTGCAGAATATAGTATGCCTGCATTTGATGAATCGAGAAAAGCCAGATTTGTTTCTGGTCGTGAAATGAACAGTGCAAGGAAAATTCTTTCCGAGCCATGTGTTCTTGTTAATAAATTGAATGTCAGAAAAAGACGCATTTGGCTTGTAAAGAATCCTGAGCAGAATGCAGTATGTTCTTCTGAATTTGTTCCGTTGTCGTCCAATGCAATAAATCTTACGTTTCTATCGTATTTTGCACTTACAGATAGATTCACAAGTTATTTAATGGATTGCTCTTCTGGATCGTCAAATAGTCAGAAGCGTGTTGTTCCAGACGTGATATTGAATTACGTCATGCAGATTCCCTCCCTCCCCGAGCAGCGCAAAATCGCCGACTGCCTCGCTTCGATGGATGAGGTCATCCAGAAGTCGAAGGACGAGTTGGCGAAGTGGCAGGAACTGAAGAAGGGCCTGCTCCAGCAGATGTTCATGTAGAGAAGATGTTGGATTTTGGCACGTAAAAAGAAAATCCGCGATGCGAGGCGAGGCCACCTGCTTGCCGAGCACGTCCCGACGAAGGGATTCTAAAACTCTTGAGGAGCGCGCAGGAGTAATGGGAGAGCCCGTCGCTCTTTTGGGCGGCCGGTCTTCGACCAACCGGAGGCACAGTACCCCCTCACGTTTTCCGTGAGGGGGTACGCAATTAGACATGGGCGGTTTGCTTCCCGTGACAGGCACCCTGACTCCGCCATAAGGCCATGACACGCCGGCGTTCGCGGGCTTTGGGCCGATCGGCCGCATATGGGCCGCCATGAGATATGAGTTTCCGAATCCTTGGAGACGTTCTACGCGGCGAAGGCCGCAGGCGTCTCGAACTGCCCGATGTGCGCGGCGTCTGGCCAGCCGAATCTCGAGAAGCGCATCTACGGGGAGTCCGAGATGGACGCCGACCACGTCACCGCATGGAGCCGCGGCGGGGCGACCGACGAGTCGAACTGCCAGATGCTCTGCAAGACGCATAACCGTGCGAAGGGCAACCGCTAGAACCCATGCGGACGTCCCGGAGCCTTAGCTCCGCCGCTCCCCCGGCCTGAACGCGTCCGACGTATGGCGGCAGAGCCGTTCACGGTCGCGTCGCGCCACGGCGAGCCCGGCCAACGCCACGCCCCCGCCGCACGCCAACGCGCCGTCGCGCGCCGCCCGCATGTCCGTCTGCGCGGCCTCGCCCGCCGCGGGCGTGTACCGTTCCCCGGTGACGAGCAGGCGGCGCGTGTTGCCCGTGTCCGTGCATGTCAGCAGCGTGGCCAGGTCGCGGCCCGGACGGATCCCGAGCGCCTCCGTGTCCGACGGGCTCGTCACGCGGATGTCCACGATCCGGTAATGCAGGACACGGCCGTACACGCCGATGGCGAACGTCTGCCCGCGCTTGAGCTCGTCGAGCCGGGTAAACAGGGTCCTGCCCTCCATGTTCGTGTGCCCGCTGATCACCGTCCGGGTGGACCTGCCGCCCACGGGCAGCGACGTGCCATGCACATGCCCCAACCCGTCGTCCAGCACGTCCGAACCCGTGCCGTGGCGTATCGGCAGCTCCACGCCGATCGCGGGGACCGACAGCACGCCCATGGTTCCTGTGGCGTCCGACCGGAGCAGGCTCTGGTATTCCGCGTCGTCATGGAAGTCCGCGTCGCGCGAGCCGTCCGCGCGGATGACCTCGCCGATCTGCACCTGCTGGGCCGCGAGCCGCCGGTTGTACGCCTCCGCCGCCCCGAGCGCCGTGTCGGAGTTCGTCCGGACGGCCGCCTCGGCTTGGGCGGCCCGGGCGGAGGCCGTCAGCCGCCCGTCGTTCAGCCACTGGTTCAGCGGCGGCGTGCAGACGACCGTGAGCCCGACGGCCACCAGGAGCGCGGCGAGCAGCACGTACAGGCGCGCCACGAGCCGGTCGCGGCGTTCCAGCCGCCTGCGGCGCGCCTCCGCCCGACCGCCCGAGACGGCCTCCCAGAACGAGGGAAGGCCCTCCGTGTCCGTCTTGGTCATGGAGGGCCTCCCTTCGTCCGCATCAATCATGACGGACGTCATGCGTTCCAGGTCAGAGCGCGTGCGCCTCGCGGCGCTGCTTGGACCGCACGGTCAGGTACGCGACGCCGCCGGCCATGGCGATGACGACCACGCCGATCATGGTGTTGCCGAGCAGACCGCCGGTCTGCGGCAGTTCGGTCAGGGCGTCGATGTTCCTCACGGTGATGGTCCACTCGTTGTCGCCGGTGGGCTGGCCGGTGATGAGCTTGTTCTTGTCGGCGCTGGTGGACACCTTGCCGCCGTCGGTGATGTTCATGTCGAACTCGACGGTCACGAGGCTGGTCATGTTGTCCGGGACCTTGGATTCGACGACGTGGTAGTTGCCCGCGCCGAGGCCCGCGATGTTCAGCTGGCCGTTCTCGCCGGTAAGGAACTGCGAGGCTTCGCCCTGCGTGTCGACGTAAGTCCAGGAGCCGGTCTTGGGATCCTGCTTCATCCACTTGCCGGTGTCCTTGTTCTGGATCTTGAAGCCGGCGCCCTGCAACGCCTGGTCGCCCTTGAAATTGGTCTTTTTGATGTTCACGTCGTAGGCGCTCACGGTGGCGGTGTCGTTCGAGTCGACGGTGGTCTTGGAGGCGGCCGTGCCGTCGTAGAACGTGGTCGAGATGGCCGCGGTGTTGGACGCCTGGGCGGCGCGCTTCGCGTTGGTCACGGTAGCCTTGTAGGTGACGGTCACCTGCTTGGCGCTGTTGGCCTTGATGAACGCCTGGTCGAACGTGGCGGTGAACCCGTCGCCGTTCTCGCCCTTGGCGACGGTCGGGGTCACGGTCTCGCTGTCGATGGCGAACGCGGGGTCGCCGGTGAGTGTCAGGCCGGACATGGTGTCCTTGACGACGGTCTGGGTGGCGGCCTGCATGTTCGGCAGGGTGAACACGTACTTGAAGTCCACGGTCTCGCCCACGGTGAACGAGGCGGAATCCTCCGTGTCGCCCGCCTTCGAGTCGATGAACGAGCCCTTGTTCAGACGGTCGCGGGACACCTTCTTGTCGATCGTGGTGGTCTTGGACTTCACGGTCAGGGTGCCGAGGGTCACGCCGTTCAGGGTCTTGGTGCCCTGGACCGGAGTGCCGACGATCATGGGCACGCCGTCGGAGTCGACAATCAGGTACAGGCCGTTCGGCAGGTCGGACACGGTCATGGTGTCTCCCGTGCCAGGCACGGTCTTCACGGCCGCGATCTTGCTGGCGGACGCGGATGCGGCGAGCTGCTTGGCGGCCTCGCGCAGTTGGCCCTGCACGGTGCCGGTCGGCTCGCCGTCCTTGCCGACGTGGGCCAGGTCGCCGGCCGCGTCGAAGCCCTGCAGGTCGGTGATGCCGGCCTTGGTGTTGGCGGCGGCGATCCACTTGTCGGACGCGTCGTCGATCTTGTTTACGGTCAACGACTTCACGTCCGTGCCGGTCGTACCGGCGGGGGTGTCGCCGGACGGGCCCAGCCGGGGGAGTCCGGACGGCGAGCCGAGCCGGTAGAAGTCGAACGTGTGGCCGACCAAAGTGTTGCCTTGGGCGGCGTTCAATGTGATGGATGCGGTGGCGGTGTCGGCGGTGGTGGGTGTTTCCACTGCCATGGACGAACCGGCCAGGCCGAACGTGGACAGGCTCGCCGCCGCCGCGCACATCGCGGCCAGACGCTTGACATTGATATGGGAGACCATTGAGTCTCTCCTTTCCTCGGAATGGCCGCGGGCTGTCCGCGGCCTCTCGGAAAGGCGCTATGCGTCCTGGCCGGGGCGCCGTCCGGATCCGATGGTCCCGGACGGCTGGCGGTGGCCGCGCCCATCGTGGCCGTGGTCGCATTGATCGTGTTCGCCGTCACGTGGACCGCATACGGCGAGGCCTTCATGGACGATCTGGGCGAAAGCGCCGCAAACGAAACGGCCACCTCCGCCGAGACCGACGAGAAGCCGAGGACCAAGGAAAAGCCGGAGGGCGACATCTGGAACGATCAGATCCATATCCGCGTCAATTCCGTGACAAGGAACACCGTTCTGAACGATGGCGCTCCAGGAATCGTCGTTGCCTATGGTGTCGGAAACGAATCGTCGACCTCCATCTCCCCTCTTTGGGCTGTCGACGTCGAGGCGTACCAGAACGGCCGCAAGCTTGAAAGCGCGTATTTCTTCAAACAGCCTGTCACGGGTTGCAGGTCGGCGGAGAACGTGCCCTGTTACATCGAGCTCGCCGATGCCAATCAGGAGGTCCAACCCGGCTCCTCCATTGGCATCCTGGAGGGCTTCCGGCTTGTCGACGAGGAGAACCCGGTTACTTTGGAGTTCACCGGCGGATTCGACAAGTCCGGCCAGAAGTTCACGCACGAATTCACCCTGCAGTGACCCAGACCCCGCGCACGCAAGAGCGTCTCGGAACCGTTCACATCGGCCCCGGGGCGCTTCCGTATCCGCCTACTCCCCGAATGTGCCCGCGATGCCGCTGTACGTGTCCATCGGGTTGGGCTCGCCCGCCTCGACGGTGTCAGGCAGCGCCTGGGCCTCGGCCAGTGTGACGGCATGCAGGTGGGTCATGTCCACGGCGGGCATGTTGTTCACGTCCAACGTCCACCAGTACGGCGCCTCCAGATCCGCGACCAGCCAGATTCCCTCGATGGTGCGCAGCCACAGAATCGGCCCGCGGTCGTCGAACCAAAAGCCCACGTCGCCGGACACGCCGCCGTACCGGCCGAGGTCCCCGAAACCGATCGGCGTCAGCCTCCGCATGAACGGATGCGGCCCCATGCGCGACGCGTCCAGCGTCCACCGCGTGTTGAACGGGAACGTGGAATGGAGCCAGACGCCCTCCTGGGTGCGCAGCCAGTCGACGGGACCGTCCTCGCGGTAGAAGCCCGGGTCGGTTGGGATATATGGTATGCCTTTTCTGATGTCGTTCATGGCGCGGGTCATGCGTCCCCGTTCAGACCGCGTGCCGTCCGCCCCGGCGGCGGGCGACGACGGCAAGCGCCAGGGCCGCGGCGGTGACGCCGCCGCCGACGATCAGCGGCGCATGGTTGGCGTGGCCTCCCGTGTCGGGCATGGTGGTTTCAGGCACGCGCTTCCACTGGGCGTACAGGGTCGTGTCTCCGGTGACGGTCAGGGAATCGCCCGGCCGATAGGCATCACCGGTACCGTCGGACTTCGTGTTCCACCCCGTGAAGGCCAAGCCCTCATGGGTCCATTCGTTCGTGGCGATGACCGCCTGCGAGCCTTCCGAGTACCTGATGCCTTTGGTCGCGTCCGACATGGCGTCGGCGTAGGTGATGGTATGGGCCTTCGTTCCGCTGCCGCTGTTGGTCACGGACTGGGTGGTGGCGACGATCGAAGCGGATTGGCCTCCCACGTACGGTCCGTAATAGGAGACGTCGAACCTGAAGCGGTAGTTGCCCTCCGTGCTTTGCGGGAACACCGCGAAACGGCACAGCACCAGCTGTGCCATGGTTTTGGCGGCCCTCGCCTTGTCGAGGATGGCCTGGGTGAGCGAGTCCGGATGGGACGCGGACATGGAATAGGTCGCATGGCCGTTGCCCAGGAACGGGCCGAAGTTGACGGCGTACGACCATGTGCCGTCCGTGTTCTCCCTCCAGGTCGCCTGTCCGGCCTTCAGGGCGCCGGTCGGATCGGAGAACGCCTTGTCGGAAGGAGCCGTGAACGTGACGCCGGGCCCGGCGAACTCCCGCGAGTTGACCGATACGTGCTTCCCGTCGGCCGTCGCCATTCCGAGGCATGTCTGGAATCGGGAGTAGAAGTCGACCCGTTGGATGCCCACGTCCAACGGGGTGATCGTGTATGACATGCCGATGTCCTTCGTCATGTCGTCGTCGATTTCGCCATCCAGCCATCGGTTGAACACCCCGCTCAGGCGGATGCTCATATGGCCGAAGACCTTTCCCGTGAGGTTGTCCAATCCTCTGTCCGGCCCGTTGTATTCGTCCTTGTACAGGGTCGTCCTCCGGTTGGCGATGGTTCTTTTCAGCGGCCCGACCGTAAGCGTGGATTCGGTCTCCTCGTATTCCGGGTGGGTGGCCACGCTGGATGCGTACGTATTCGCGTTCAGGGTGACCGACACGGTCGTGAACGCCTTGACCGCGTCGGTCAGCGTGAGCGTCGGCGTGGGACTGCCGGACACCGTGGCGATGGTCCGGCCATCCACGTCGACGGTTGAGCCCCATGTGGCGTAGGCGAATCCGAAATGGCCGGTCAGATCGACGGGGATGGAGATCCGGTCACCCGCGTCCAGCTTGTCGAGGTCGGAGATCGTGGCGCGGATGGCAAGCTTCGTGTGCGGGTCCGCCAGTTCCACTCCATCGGCGATGGCCGTGCCATCGGTATCCGTGCCGTTGATGGCACGGCCCTGCATATCCGTGAACGAGAACGAATCCACTTTGCCGACCTGCGAGATGTCGTACGCCGCCGCCGCGTGGGCCGGCGGCGCGACGAACGCGGCCAGCAGACCCAGCAACGCGGCCAGTACGGGAATGCCCCTGCGGGAGATGCGCCTCAGCATGTCACACCGCCCTTCCGGTTGATGCTACCGGCTTCGGCGCATGCGCCGCCGCGCGAATGGGATGAGGATGAGGCCGAAGAGACAAGCCCCCCCCCGATGGTTTTTCCGAATCTGCGGTCGCTCACCGTTCCTCCCGTCTCCGGCATTGTCGTCATGGCATCCGTCCATTGCGCGGACAGGACGACGACGTCGTCTTGGCTGGACGCCAGATTCGTGACCTCGGCCTTGTTCCTATACATCGCGCCGCTCCCGTCGGCCTTGGTGTTCCAGCCCGCGAACGCCTTGCCTGGCCTGGCGTACCGGTTGGCGGGCAAGGTCTTTTTCTCGTCGTATGTGGCGGTCAGGTCGGACATCATGCCGGACGAGGCGCCGTTGCCGTCGAAACGGACCTTGTAGGTTATGGGCCTCCATTGCGCGTACAGGGTCAGAATCCGTCCTTCCGCGGGATATGCGACTTCCTCGCCGGGCTTGTAAACGGTCCCGGAGCCATCCGGCTTCGTATCCCAACAGGCGAACGTATAGCCTTTGCGTGTGAAACCGTTGTCCGCCACTTGCGCGCTTTCGCCGGCCTCGCCGATCGTGGAGTTGACGGCGCCCGCGTCGGCGTGGTTGCCATTGTAGGCGATGACCGCATGGGCCTGCCCGATGTTCGACATGATCGTGTTGCCCACGAAGAAAGTGCCGCCGTCCGGATGCTCGCTGGACGTCCAGGTCACCACCGCCGAACGTGATTCCGTCGACGAATCGAAATTGATTTTGACGCCGCCACCATAGCTGACTTGGAGCAATCCGCCTGACGCTTTGATAAGAGCGGCCGTCATCGGGTCGTCGCTGGTACCCCGGAGCCTCATGGCATTAGGCCCCTCGCGTGGTCCTAGGTTTAGGTCGTAATCGTACGAGCCGTCCGTGTTGGCGGCAAGACGGTACTCACCGGCCCCGGGTGCGTCGTCCACGCGTTTCGGCATATAGTATCCGTTTATGCCCGAACCGGAGAAGCTGCTTCCGGCAGTGCGCTCGTCGTATGCGAGATAGGCGTCGTTCACCCTTCCTCCGACCGTTATCGTGATGGGGTGTCCCGTTTCGGTGGATTGGACGTGCAGGTAGAAGGTCATATCAGACGCGGAGTCGGATTCCTTGCCGCCGTTCGCAATCCGGTTGACGGTGGCGCAATTCCAGACGATGATCGAAGTGTCCGCACTCCCTGATTCCGACGTACCGGCGCCGACGCTGGAGCTATCGGATAAGCAACGCTGGTTCGTGGGAACGTCGTTGAGAAAGCCGAAATCGTCCCTTCCCACATGCCATGTGCTCGAGGTGGCGTTTCTGTTTGAATACCAGTAATTCGTGCTGCGTATCGTGAGGTCGAAATCGAACCTGCCCGCCACGGGGGCATCCGTGCGAACGAGCCGTAGATTCTCGGGACCGGACGACGTATCCACCTTGAACACGACTGTGGAGCCATCGCTCAGGGTTATATCCTCGGCGCTTCTCCAATAAAAGGTCGAATCCATGCCGTAATGCGAGTCCTTGTCCGAGGTGACGGGAATCGTCACCACATCTCCCACGCCCAATTTCGACATGTCCGAGATGTACGCATGCAGGGTGATGTACGGCGAAAAGCCATGCCAGGCGACCGTGCCACCTTTTTTAATCTCCTTCTTGGTTGTGGAGTCCCATACCCGCGCGAAAACGGCGTCCCCGACCTGGGTGATGTCGTATGTGGCGGCCGCATGCGCCGACGGCGTAATGAACGCGGCCAGCAGGCATGCCAGCACGGCCAGCATGGCCGACGCCTTTTCCATGAATCGTGATTGTGATGTTCCCATACCATGTGGCTATGCGTCGTGCGGGGACGCATAGCGGTCGGTATGACATATTCGAAGAAGCCAATCGCCGACCCGGAGACCGATCCGGAGCCGGACGACGCCAAGAAGAAGCCCTACGTCCCCATCACCGACCGCCCCCTGCTGGGCGTGCCGGAGGCCGAGGCCCTTACCGGGGTGCCGGCCAAGATCATCCGCGCCCAGGTACGCAACGGCCTGCTGAAGGCGCGCATGGCGGGCAGCACGACCATGCGCATCCGCCGCGCCGACCTGGACGCCTGGCTCGACGCGCTGCCCGCCTGGCACGCATAAGGAAACCCCACTTGCGTCCGATTGTGGACGAAGTGGGGTTCTTCAGAACACCATAGGTGCAGCATAGGTGCAGTGGGCTATTCTGGATACCGCGAAAGCCCTACTGCCGGCTATGTTCCGCCCTATGCGGCCGTCAGATGTGGAAGTACAGCTCGTACTCCAGCGGGGTCGGGGCCAGACGAGCCTGGTCGATCTCGCCGCGCTTGATGCTGATCCAGGTATCGATCAGGTCGTCGGTGAAGACGTCGCCTGCGGTGAGGAAGTCGTGATCTTCCTCAAGGGCGTCCATAGCCTCAGCCAGGGAGCTCGGAACCTGCTTGATGCCAGCGTGCTCTTCCGGCGGCAGCTCGTACAGGTCCTTGTCGACCGGTGCCGGAGGTTCGATGTGGTTCAGGATGCCGTCCAGGCCTGCCATCAGCTGTGCGGAGAAGGCGAGGAACGGGTTGCAGGACGGATCCGGAGCGCGGAACTCGATACGCTTCGCAGCCGGGGAGGTGCCGGCCAGCGGAATACGAATGGCGGCGGAGCGGTTACGAGCGGAGTACACCAGGTTGACCGGAGCCTCGAAGCCCGGGACCAGACGGTGGTAGGAGTTCAGAGACGGGTTGGTGAAGGCGAGCACAGAGGAAGAGTGCTTGATCAGGCCGCCGATGTACCAGCGGGCGAGGTCGGACAGACCGCCGTAGTTCTTCTCATCGTAGAACAGCGGCTTGCCGTCCTTCCACAGGGACTGGTGGCAGTGCATGCCGGTACCGTTGTCGCCTGCGATCGGCTTCGGCATGAAGGTGGCGGCCTTGCCAGCGAGGGCAGCGGTCTCGTGGACGACGTACTTGTACTTCATCAGGTCATCGCCTGCGTGCTGCAGGGAGTTGAAGCGGTAGTTGATCTCCTGCTGGCCAGCGCCTGCCACCTCGTGGTGGGAACGCTCGAGAATCAGGCCGACCTTCTGCAGGTTGGCGACCATGTCGTCGCGCAGGTCCTGGGTGTGGTCAATCGGCGGAACCGGGAAGTAGCCCTTCTTGACGCGGTTCTTGAAGGCGATGTTCGGGGTGCCGTCATCTTCGGTGTCAATGCCGGAGTTCCACGGAGCCTCGATGGAGTCCACCTCGTAGAAGGAGCGCTGCATGCTGTTCTCGAAACGTACCTTGTCGAAGATGAAGAACTCGGCTTCCGGAGCGAAGGAAGCGGTGTCGGCGATGCCGGTGGACTTCAGGTAAGCCTCAGCCTTGCCGGCAACCTGACGCGGGTCGCGGGAGTACGGCTCGTCGGTCAGCGGGTCGACGATGGAGAATGCCACGTCGAGGGTCTTGTGCTTGCGGAACGGATCGATGAATGCGGTGGAAACGTCCGGCACCAGCTTCATATCGGACTCGTTGATGGCCTGGAAGCCTTCCACGGAAGAACCATCGAACGGCATGCCGTCGGTGAAGGCGTCCTTCAGGAATTCGCTTGCCGGCACGGTGAAGTGCTGCTGAACACCGATCAGATCGGTGAAGCGAACGGAGACATACTCAATGCCTTCCTTGTTGATAAGGGCCTCAGCATCAGCCTTGGTTTCAAGTGCAGTCACGGGACCGCTCCTTTCGAATAAGTTACTTACAGGCTCTTAGTCTATGGTCGCGCGTTTCGCTCACTCGCCATTTGGGTTACGAGAATGTTTCGTAATGACATATTCGAGGTGTGATTTCGCGGAAAATCACGATTCGATTGTTACGAACAGCCACGTCCGCCCCTTCAGAAGCGTTCATTTAATGGACAGGCAGCATGAAAAAGGTCCCGATCGTATGAATACGATCGGAACCTTCCGTGACATCATGCGGGTGCTATGACCGTCAGCGGCCGCGCATGGCGCGACGGCTGACGCGCTGCGGATGCATCGGGTCGACGCCCTTCGGCACGCTCATGCCGTTCTTCAGCTGCAGAGTGCGCAGACGCTCGTTGAGCACCGTGAGCTCGGTCTTGGTGAGCACGAAACGAGTCCTCGGATGGATGGCGGCCATCAGCTTGTTCTTGTGATGGGTCGGCTGGTAGCTCTTGAACTTGAGCAGCGTCTTGCGCACGTCCTTGAGGCGGGTCTGGTTTGCGCCGGTGCCGACGTACATACGGTAGACCGGGATTTCGGAGCCGGCGGTCACGCCCTTGATGCGCTGCTCCTGACGATCCATGGCTCGCTTGACGCGATTGTAATCGCCTTCGCCCAGCAGATAGATGCCGTTGTAACCGGTACCGCGCCAGATGGCGTCCTTGGTCTTCGGGTCAATCCACACCGGTTCCTGGGGGAAGTTGAAGCCGGCCTTGCTGATGTTGCCGAGCACGCTTACTGCGGCACCGGGACGACCTTCGATCTTGGCGTAGCCGACCTTGTCGGCACGCTTGGTGAGCATCATGGTGGCGAACAGCACGCCCAGCATGACGGCAAGAATCATGAACAGGATCCAGCTGAACACATGCCACTTGAATATGACGCCCAGTACGACGAACACGATAATCGGTGCCACGAACACGCCACCGCACAGCCACGGAAGCGCCTTATCCTCAGCTTGGGTGTATTTGAAGATCTGGATGATCTGGCTGATAGTGCCTTGCTTCTTCTGCTTCTTTTTCTCTGCTTTATCTGCCATCGACTTCCTCGCTTGACGGTTCGGTTACACACACTGGGACGATAGTTTATCAGGAACCATGCCATTTATGGTGCGACTGCGCTATTCTACTCCGCCTATCTCGTATGCAGCGGGCGTCCGTCCGCTTTCAGCAACGCCTCACCGAGCGTCTCGCTGAACGTGGGATGCGGGTGGATGAGCCGTGCCGCATCGGCAAGCGGGACACGGTTGCCGACCAACTGTTCGGCTTCCGCTATCAAATCACTGGCGATTGGGCTGACGATGTGCACGCCCAACACCACCTGCATATCAGGATTGTTCGCAAACGCACCGCTGACGACGGTCATCGATCCGCCTTCCCCGCTCATCAGCATGCGCGCGTTGGACAGCATCGGGTATGCCGTCTCCTTCGGCTCGACCACGTCTTCGCGCGCTTTTGCCTGGTCGAGCGTCAATCCGACGCTTGCTGCTTCGGGGAAAGAGAACACCACCTGTGGCACGGTGTCGTCAATCACGGGTTTTGGATCGGCTCCGGCGATTTTCTCAGCGATGGTGATGCCTTGTTCAAAGGCGCGGTGGGCCAGCGCATGACCTGGAGTGATGTCTCCCAGCGCCCACACGCCATCAAGGTTCGTCCGTCCGTATCCGTCGACGGTCACGTATCCTCGTTCGTCGAGCTTCAGGCCGCTGGAGCGGAACCAGTCGGCGTCGGTATTGGGCACACGTCCGATGGCGGCAAGCACCACTTCGCCGTAAGCGGTGCGGTCCTCATCGGAATCGCCCTGCCGATAGTGCACAGTGGCCCCTAGGTTCGCGCCAGTGTCGACACGGTCCACCGCGGTGCGTGCGATCACGTTCACTCCCCTGCGTTTCAGCTCACGTGTCAGCGTCATCGAAGCACGGCGTTCCCATGTGGACAGCACACGGTCCTTACGAATCAGCAGTGTCACTTCGCAACCGGCGGCATTCCACAGCGACGCGAATTCCAATGCCACCGCACCCGCACCGATAATCACCGCGCTGGAGGGCAAGGTATTCAGCTCCAACGCCTGGGTGGAATCGATCAGCGCGCCGGCGAACGGATTTCCAGGCAACGCAAGCGGACGCGATCCGGTTGCCAACACGACGTCGTCGGCATCGATCGCAAGTTCCGTTTCAACCGGTTCGAACACGCCGGCTTCCACGGACCGCGATACCTGCGTCTCCCCCTCAGCCGGCGTGACACGTACTGTATGCGCGTTCTGCAATGCCGCGCAACCGCGGAATACGGTGACGCCGCGATGCGCCAGCAGGCCCGTCAGCCCTTTCGTCATCGTTTCCACGGTGGAGACGCGGAAATCACGTAATCTGCCGAAATCGATGCTCTGCAGCGTGGTGTTGATGCCCATGCGTTCAGCGTTATGGATGGTTTCGACGCTATGCACGGCGGTCAACAATGCCTTCGATGGGATGCATCCGCGGTTGAGGCATGTGCCACCGAGCGTACCGTCACGTTCGATCAACGCCACCGATTTGCCGAGTTCCGCGGCACGCAGTGCCGTAGAGTAACCGCCGGGGCCGGCTCCGATGATAGCGATGTCGAAATGCTGTTGAACCATATTGAATCCCAATTCGTTCCTCATTGATTCGTTTGCACGCACGTGAAGTGAGCTTTTGTTCGATGCGAGCAATCGTTTTCCATGGTAATGGAAAAGCCGTCAGTTGTTCGCTGACGGCTTGAAAAATCACCGGCGGTTCTCGATACCGATCACTCCGGCCAGTGTCCACGCTTCGGGTAACGAGGCTTCGGAAGCCTCCAACGGCGAATCTGGATGGCACGGCTCCACGCATAGGAACCGGAACGCATGCCCTTGGCCACGGACTGCTCACCGAATTTCTCGATGAGCTTCTTCTTGAGCTTGTGCCACATGACCGCCACGTCGATAATCACGGCGAACAAGTAGACATACATGATCAGCATGAGCGGCAACGCCAATGCAGGCCACTTGTAGGTGACGACCATGGATCCGATCAGGATTATGAACGCGACCGGGATGAAGAACTCGCCCAGATTGAAGCGGGCATCGACGTAGTCACGGATGTAGATGCGCCACGGCAGACGTTCCGACTTTGGCATGTGGTTGATGTCGCCACTTTGCATGGCATCGTATTCGGCGTTCTCACGTTCGCGGATGCGGGCCTTGGCCGCCTTACGGCTGGCGTCGCGATCCTTGGGGACCAGCGGACGGAGATTCTGCGCCTGGGCGTCCTTGCGCTTCGGGGTCGGACGGCCCTTGCCGGAGGTCGGCTGTGCAGCCTTGCTCTCGACGTTCTCCTGCGCCGGTTCTTCCTTCTTGGTAAACAAACTCATGCCTATAGAGCGTAAGGTGACGTATCGACGCTCGATGCCGCCCGCGGTGCCGTCTGCGTTGCGGTTCAAGCTGCGATTCAAGCTGCGGTCGGACGGTCTGCAAAGAACGGATACAATGGACATTCGTCACACGATATTCAATCCGCGTAATATACACGCATATATAGGGAGCATCAAGGATTATGACAGCTTTAGGAGCCGAAGAGATCCGCACGCGCGTCGAATCTGATTTCAGCCGCATCGTCGACGTGTTGAACCAGAAGATCGCCTTGCAGTCGATTTCCGCGAAGGGCATCACCGCGGACCATATGAAGCGTTCCGCGCAATTCGTGGCTGATCTGCTGCGCGAGGTTGGTGTCGATACGAAGGTGGTGCAGTCGCACAACCCCGACGGCACGCCGGGCGCTTGGGAGGTCATCGGTTCCAAAAACGTCAGCGAGGATGCGCCGACGGTGCTGCTGTACGCGCACCATGACGTGCAGCCGGTGCCGGATCCGAGCGTATGGAACACCGACCCGTTCGTCGGCACTGAAATCGACACGCGTCTGTACGGCCGCGGAGCCGCGGACGACGGCGGTGGAATCGCCATTCATTCCGGTGCGCTGAAAGCGCTTGAAGACGATCTGAAGGTGAACATCAAGGTGTTCATCGAAGGTGAGGAGGAGATGGGTTCTCCGAGCTTCATTCCGTTCATTGAAGAGCACCGGGACGAGTTCGCTTCCGATGTGATCATTGTGGCCGATTCGGGCAACTGGTCCGCTGAGATTCCGTCGCTGACCACGTCGCTGCGTGGCAACACCGATATTGATGTGCATGTCAAGGCGTTGGAACATCCGGTGCATTCCGGCCAGTATGGCGGCCCGATTCTTGACGCGAACACGCTGGCTGCGATGTTGATTTCCTCCATGTACGACGCCAATGGCGATTTGGCCGTGCCGGGCGTTGCGTCCGAGGAACCGGTTGGCGGCCTGCAGCGTGATATGGACGAGGCGACTGTGCGCGCCGACGCGGGCATCGTCGAATCGTATCGTCTTGCCGGCACCGGTTCGCTCGCCGCGCGTCTGTGGACGAAGCCCAGCGTCACCGTCATCGGGTTCGACGCGCATCCGGTGGAAGGATCCTTCAACGTCATCTCTCCTGAAACCACGTTCCGTCTGAGCTTGCGCACCGCGCCGAACCAGCGCCCGGAAGAGGCCCAGGAGGCGTTGGCCAAGTTCATGGTGGAGCATGCGCCGTTCGGTGCCGAAGTGTGGGTCGACAAGCTCGACAACGGCATGGGCTGGGCCATGGATCCGAACGCTGAGGCCACCAAGGACGCCATGGACGCCATGGAGGAAGCGTTCGGTGTGGCTCCGGTCAACAAGGGCGAGGGTGGTTCCATCCCGTTCATTCCGGAATTGCAGCGCATCTTCCCGAAGGCGCAGGTGCTGGTCACCGGTCCGGAGGATCCGAAGGCCAACGCGCATAGCCCGAACGAGTCCATCAGCCTGCCGGCGTTGAAGAACAACGTCATCACCGAAGCGTTGCTGCTGGATAAGCTCGCCAAGTAAGAAGCCGTGTAAGGCTTGCCGAAATAGGATAAAGCTCTCTGTCATACGATTCCGATTGGAACGTATGACAGAGAGCTTTATCATTTAGCTGCCGATTTGGGAATCATCATCCATTAGTTGGACACGTTGCTGAACGCCCAATGCCAGTAGCCGGTGTAGTATGCGGTGGCCAACGCGATTGCCGGCACCGCGATGCAGATGGCGTAGAACAGCCAGTCGACCGCATGCAGTTTCGATTCGCGCGCTTGGCTTCGTGGCGCGTCGGATCCGAATCCGCGCGCTTCCATGGCGGTGGCGAGTTTCGTTCCACGTCGGATGGATACGACGAGCAGGCTGAATGCCTGCGAGAAGACGCGTTTGATGGTGCTGCCGTCGCCGAGGCCACGCGAGCGGCGTGACTGGCCGAGTGCACGCCAATCGTCCTGCAGCAGCGTGAACATGCGCATGCCGGCAAGGCCGCCGTATACGAAACGTTGCGGCAGGCGCAGAATCTGCACGAGTCCGTCGGCCAGATCGGTCGGGTCGAGTCCCAAAGCCAGAATCACACCCGGCACGGCGATTGCGGCGACACGTAGGAATGTGGCCAACGCCAGATAGAGCGATCCTTGGGAGATGACGATGATGCCGCCCAGATTGGCCAGCACCGTGCCGGATGTCTTGCCGTACAACGCCACGGAAACGAAGCTGCCTGTGGCCGCTATCCATACCGGCCATGTCTTGCGCAAGACCGTCCAGGGAGCCACTCCGCCGATCCATAACAATAGCATTTCCAAACCAAACGCCACGGATGCCGAAACGACATCGAGGGTGAAGAACATCGGAATGCACAGGATCAACGCACCGATGAAACGGCTTACCGGGTTGATTTTCGCCACGAACCATGACGGTGACGCCGGCTTCGTTTCGTTACGACGTTCCTTGTGTGGCACCACGGTAATGGTTTCGAGCTTTTCATTGCCGTCGCGCCCACTGTTTTTGTTGGTTTCGAGCATGTCACTCCCCCTCTCTGACCAAAATACGGCGTGCGCCCAGCGCTTCGATGAGCGGCTCATCGTGCGTAATCATGATGACCGCGCAACCTTGGTCGCGCGCACCGGCGATCAATTGGACCATGCTGGTCCACGTGGTGAAATCCTGTCCGAATGTCGGCTCGTCCATAACCAGCACTTTTGGCGCGGCAGCCAGCATGGACGCCACGGACAGTCTTCTTTTCTCGCCGCCCGATAGGGTGAATGGATTCGCTTTGGCGAAGCGGGAAAGACTCAGGCGTTCCAACAGCCTGTCGGCGATGGAATACGCCTCCTCGTCGGTTTTGCCCATGGATTTGGGGCCGATGGCCACCTCGTCTCGCACGGTGGATGCGGCGAACTGGTGTTCCGGCTCTTGGAACACCATGCCGATGCGTCCCAGCAAGTCGCGGCTTTTCCATGTGATCACATTGTTTTCGCGATGGGGAGGTACCAGATCGTCCGCCATGCATACACGTCCTGCTATCGGTTTGAGCAGTCCTGCGAGAGTGAGTCCGAGTGTGGATTTGCCCACGCCGTTTCTGCCGGTCAACGCGGTCACCTCACCGGAATGGAATTCGAGGTCGATATGCTCGCCGAGCGGGAAATCATAGCCGAAGCTCAGATCCCGCGTGTAAAGCACGACGTCCTGCGGTTGCCGGATTTGTTCCGGTTTGGGCGCATGGCTTTCGATGGTGCGGCCCGGCACCCACGCACCGCCGTCGGCAAGCACCTGACCCATGTGGCCGAACACTTCGTCTGGAGTGCCGTCGGCGATTACGCCGCCGACGTTCGAATCGGCTTCGGGTTTGCCCAGCACGATGACGCGGTCGACCAGGTCGAGCCACACGTCGATATGATGTTCCACCACAACCAGCGTCTCATGGGTTTGTTCGAGGACGTGGCGGACAGCGTCGTGCACTTCCTTGACACCGTCCGGGTCAAGGTTGGCGGTCGGTTCGTCAAGCAGCAGCAGGCCAGGGTGCATGGCCAGCACGCCCGCCAAGGCGAGGCGCTGACGTTGCCCGCCGGAAAGTCCTCGTGTGGAGCGGTCGAACGCCATGTAGTCGAGCCCGACGATGTCAAGGGCGGCTCGTGCCCGGTTCCAGATTTCATCTTTCGGCAGGTTCAGGTTCTCGCAGCCGAATGCGGTGTCGTCTCCGGCACGTTCGAGAATCGTCTGCGAGTCCGGGTCCTGAAGCACCAGCCCGCAACGTCCGCGTGCTTGTCTGACGTCGACGCCGTCGATGAGCAGCTCGCCTTCCTGCTCGCCTTCGTCATCTCCACCGAGCACGCCGGCCAAACCGGACATCAGGGTTGATTTGCCTGCGCCGGACGCGCCAAGCAACAGTACCCGCTCCCCCGGTTTGATGTCGAAGTCGACGTGTCGTAGCGCGAAATCCTTACGTGAGGCGTGTCTCCATCCCCAATCATGTGCGGTCACGCCGGCCGCTGTTGTGTTCTGAACGTCAGTGGTCATTCGTCGTTCTTTCTTCTGATTGTCATGCTGTTGTTTCGTATGCCGTTGTCATGCGATGCGCCATCACAAGAAAATCCCGCACCACCTTGATGTGATGCGGGATTTGCTTGCATCGGACAATCAGACCAGTTCCTGCGTACGACCGGATTCGAAGCGGTCGAGCACGCCGGTCTTGGCGATGGCCACCTGCAGGAGGTACATCACCGCGCCGGCGAGCACCGCGCCGGAAATGGCGGAGGCGATCAGGTAGATGCTGACGCGTAGCGCGCTCCAAGCCGGATTGGTAAGCCAGTAGTACAGGCCGCAGCCGACGCCTGCAAGTGCGCCGGAGATCGTGGTGGACAGCAGGTCCCACTTCTTATAGGCGAAGATGGCAAGACCGATTTCGGCGCCGAGGCCCTGCACGATGCCGACGATCAGCGAGCCGCCGACGCCCCACTGGTTGCCCATGGTGAGTTCGAGCGCGGCCGCGAGGGTTTCCGCGAACAGTGCGGCTCCAGGCTTGCGCACGATGATGGCGGCCAGAGGGCCTGCGAACAGCCAGAAAGCGTTAAGCAGGCCTTCGAAGCCTGGAGTCACCGCCTCGAAGAGGGCCAGCGGCGCGGTGCAGACGATGTCCCAGCCCCAGAAGATCACGCCGGATGCGACGGCGATGATGGCTGCGACGACGATATCGACCACGCGCCACTTGTTGTTGTGTTTGCGAACTGCGGAAGACTGGTTTTCTTCAGTCATGGGATATGTGCCTTTCTCTTTTCGTCAAGGCACGGGAAATAGAGAGACGTCCGTGCGCCGGCATTACCCGGTATACGTTCATACGGTTGAAGCGGTTGCTTCCTCTCAGCCATTCGGCCCCCGTGTCTGCGCCTGATATTACACAGGACCCACGATTTACGTCGGTTTTGTCTCATAACGGATTCCGTATTCCGTGGCTGAGTCGCATTCCGATGTGTTGTTTTGGAGGAACGCTCCAACCGTATGGTGATTTTATTGAGGCAGTCTCATCAGCGATTCGGCAAGATTCTTGAATGTTTCTCCGATACCGTCCGACCGCAACGCGCCCTCTTTGGTTAGGACTGCGGGCCGGCCTGCTTCGCCGGTTTCGCGCAGTTCAGGCTCCAATGGGAGTTGTGCGAGCAGTGGCACTTCATAGCCGAGGCTGTGGGTCAGCTGTTCGGATACGCGTGCGCCGCCACCTTCGCCGAAGATGCGTAGCTTCTCGCCTTTGTGCTCGTAGTAGCTCATGTTTTCCACGACGCCGCGAACTTTCATCGGCACCTGCAATGCCACCAGGCCGGATCGTACCGCGATGTCGGAGGCGGATGGCTGCGGTGTGGTGACCACCACCAGTTCGGCGTTCGGCAGTGCCTGTGCCACGGAAATCGCCATGTCGCCGGTGCCGGGCGCCAGGTCGAGCAGCAATACGTCCGGCTCGCCCCACCATACGTCGGATAGGAATTGTTCCAAGGAGCGTTGCAGTCTTGGACCACGCCATAGGATGGCTCTGTCCGCGCCGGCGAACATGCCGATGGAGATCAGTTTCACACCCCATGCGGTGACGGGCATGAGCATGCCGTTGAGGTTCGTGGGCTGTGATTGCACGCCGAATAGCCTGGGCAGCGAGAAACCGTAGATGTCGGCGTCGATGGCGGCGGTATCGTAGCCGAGCGCCGCGAATGTGGCTGCCAGATTGGCGGTGACAGACGATTTGCCCACGCCGCCTTTGCCAGAGGCGATGGCGAAGATGCGGGTTTTGATGCCGAGTTTGTTGAACGGGTTCTGTTTACGTTCCGCTTTGAGGCCGGCCACCAGCTGGGTGAGTTTGTCTTGGCTCATGGAGCCGACTTCGATGCTGGGAATCAACGTGGCATCGGGATAGGAGGCGACCGCGCCGTTGATCTGGTTGGTGATGGTCTGCGACAGCGGACAGCCTTCCACGGTCAGTTCGACCCGCACCCGTACGTCGTACGTGTTGGTTTCGCCTGCCACTGGCGTGGCGTCAATGGCTGCGATCATACCCAAGTCGGTGACGGACCTGCCCAGTTCGGGGTCAATCACTTTGCTTAGCCGTTCGTAGATGCGCGCTTCGATGGTGCGCTCGTCGCTCATGCTTCCTCCTTATGCCGCGTACCACAGTAGCGGTTCGCGGCACGGCTTGCCAGATGGTGTGGCGATTATTCAACTGTTCCTGTGTCGAGCAGCTGTTTGAATTGGTCTTCGTTGAGCATGGGGATGCCCAGTTCCTCGGCTTTTGCGGCTTTTGAGCCGGCATTCTCGCCTACGACGACCCAATCGGTTTTCTTGCTGACGGATCCTGCGGCTTTGCCTCCGCGCAGAACGATGGCCTCTTTGGCGGAATCGCGGGAGAATCCTTCCAACGAGCCGGTGACCACGACCGTTTTGCCTGCCAATGTCTGTGGTAGTCCGCTGGCTTGGGCTTGTCCGACTCCTACGCCGGCGGCCTTCCATGCGTCAAGCACGGCACCGCGCCAATTGCCCGGCTCACGGGCCGCGGTGAACCATGTGACTACGGATTCCGCAATTTCCGGACCAATACCGTCGATTTGGGACAATTCGTCCACGCTGGCATGTTCGATGGCATCCAACGTACCGAACGCGCTGGCGATGGTGCGTGCGGTGGGCGGTCCGAGCCTGCGGATGGACAGGGCCACCAGAACGCGCCACAGGTCGGCATGGCGGGCTTTGTCCATTTCGTCGAGCATCTTGCGGGTGTTTTCCGCCGGACGAATGTACACCGGCTGCACGCTGGACGTGCCTCCACGGGATACCTTGATTTCCTCGCGGATCACCACGGCGTCATCCGGCACCACGTATTGCGGATATTCCGCGGTCTCGTCGATGTCGGCATCCTTGCGTTTGCGGGCGGCGGTAGGCGCGGTCCAGAATGCGGGCACCTGATGCCATAATCCGGATCCGCCCACGCGTTTGCGCACTTTCTTGATCTTGCCGTTTGACCCGACGGTCTCGTGGATTTCGATGATTGGGGCCTCGCGCCAGACGCGCACATCCTTGAGGTCTGCGGACGTCAACGAGAACAGCCCGGCCTCGCTGGACAGCACAGGTGTCTGCATGGGCGGCAGTTCCAGTCCCGCCACCGGCTCGTACGGTTCAGGCTCCTCACCGGGTTTCACCACGATTTCGGTGATGTTCGGCGCATACGTGTCGATGGAATCGGGCCTGTCCTCTTCGGGATTCGTCAGCGCAATAGCTGATTGGTCGCCCAGATGTTCGATATCGAACGCCTTGCGGGACGCCAGATTGATGATCCGCTCGGTCAGCTGCGCCGGGCAGGATTCCACGTTCGGGCAGCGTATATCTTTGTCTCCCTCTTTGGCGGGAGCGAGTTCCGCGCCGCAGCTCGGGCAACGCGTGGGCATCACGAACCGGCGGAGCTCGCCCTCGCGTCCCTTGCGTCGCTCCAGCACCGGACCGACAAGCTCGGGAATCACGTCTCCCGCCTTGCGCACCACCACGGTGTCGCCGATGAGCACGCCTTTGCGTTCCACTTCAAAGGGGTTGTGCAGCGTGGTACGGGATACTGTGGAACCGGCCACGTACACGGGTTTCAACACCGCCACCGGAGTCACACGTCCGGTGCGCCCCACCTGCACAGTGATGTCAAGCAGCTCGGTATTGACTTCTTCCGGTGGATATTTGTAGGCGATGGCCCAGCGCGGCGCACGCGATGTGGCGCCAAGGGAACGCTGCAATCCCAAATCGTCGACCTTCACGACGATGCCGTCAAGCGCGTGTTCGATGTCGCCTCGGTGTTCGCCGTAATAGTCGATCATGTCGAGGATTTCCTTGAACGACGTGACCTCACGGTTGTGCGGAGAGACAGGCACACCCCATTTCTTATACAATTCATAGGCTTCGGATTGGTCGTTGACCACATCATGGCCGTTGCCGGCGTGCCCCGCACCCCAACGCAGCGATCCGATGCCGTGCGCGTAGAAGCTCAGGCGACGGGTTGCGGTGATACGCGGATCCTTCTGTCTCAGGCTACCTGCGGCCGCGTTGCGGGGATTGGCGAATGGCGCGCGACCGGCGTCCTCGTTCTCGGCGTTCAGCTTGTTGAAATCGTCCCATCGCATGAACACTTCGCCGCGGATCTCCACGAATTCGGGAATGTCTTCCTCCGGTCCGGCAAGGTTCTGCGGAATGGTGGAGATGGTGCGCACGTTGAGAGTGATGTCCTCGCCGGTCACGCCATCGCCTCTGGTCAGACCCTGTTCAAGCACGCCGTTGCGGTAGATGAGGTTCAGCGCAAGACCGTCGATTTTCACCTCGCAGGTCATGGGCAGTGGCTTCGATTCGGGCCAATCCAATCCCCTGAGCACGCCGTCGTACCATTCGCGCAGCTCCTCGATGGAGAACACGTCATCGAGGCTCATCATGCGCGATGGATGACGTACGGAAGCGAAGTCGTTGGAGAACGTGCCGCCCACGCGATGGGTCGGTGACTGCGGTGAGTCAAGTGATGGGAACTGCGCCTCAAGCGATTGCAGGCAGCGCAATCTTGCGTCATATGCCGCGTCGGATGAGACGGGGGCATCGTCGATATAGTATGCGATCTGGTCTGATTCCACCCATGCGGCCACGCGCGCCCACAGCCTGGCCGCGGCTTCGGCGCTCATCGAAGCCACATCAACCTTGTCGAGGCGCATGGCGTCGGCATCAGTCGGCTGCAACGCGGCAATCCAACGTTCGCTGCCCGGAGTCAGCGAAGCCAGCCCCTCATCGGCCACGACGGCCGCGGAACTACCGTCGCTCTCCGGCGCGTCGAAATCCCATGCCAACTGTTCGGAATCATCACGATTCGTCATTGTCACCGCTTTCCCATCATTTCCGCCATGCCGCGCGGATGTCCACGCCAGCACCGATTATCGCACAAATGTTCGACCGTTTTGTTAGTTGTTCAGAGAGCGCAGGAACTGCACCTGCACCACGTCGGCACCGTCATGGTCTTCGTAATCCATGCGCATCGCGGCCACCGACAGGGTGCGTGCGGGCACGAACATGCCTTTGTCCACGCAGACGCGGGCCGCTTGGTGCATCAGGGGCGCGACCGGCGTGTTCGGCCATACCGGCAGTCCGGCGTCGGCGAGCACGTGGATGGCTTCCTGCACGTTGGTCGGCACCGGAATGCACTGCGATTGCGCTCTTCCGATCAGTTCCTGCAGTTCGCTTTCGAGCATGGCGATACGTCCGGGGGCGATCTCCTCGCTCATGATGTATGAGGCGGCGGCAAGGTCGAAGTGGTCGCACATCCATTCCGCATAGGCGAGGCGATAGTAGGCGAATGAGGCGTCTTCCCGGTCAAGCGCGACGTTCAGCGCGTTGAGGCATGCCGCACGTGCCGGATCCCAGTCCTCGGCACGCCCCAGCTGCACGGCGAGCTTGAGGTGCGACAGCGGGTATGCGGGGGCGTAACGCACCATGGCGTTCAGATGCGGCAGCGCGGCATCGACGCCTTTGACTTGGGCGAGCAGGTCGGCAAGCTCCATATGCATGTAGAACAGGTTGTCGGGAATGAGCACCGTTCTTTCGCCTTCGGTGGCGAACATGCGGTTGTAGATGACGCGTTCCGCATATGAATTGAAGTACCGCGGCACGCCCGGATTTTCAGCGAAGATCCGGTCCATGCGTTCGAGTGTGGACTGGGCGGATTCGATGGCCCGCTCGACGTCTCCGGAGAACAGCATGTCTCGTGCCTTCAGACGTTCGTCATCGAGGGATTGTGCCAGTTCGAATGAGAAGTCGGGCGTGTCTTCGCCGTCGATCAGCGCGCTGGTGACCTGCGGTGCCAATTCGGTCAATTCCGGATCTGATATGGAATTGATGATGTCCATGGCCTGTTTGGCTTTGGCCACCGATTCGAGTCCGTCGCTTTGCGCAAGACGATGGAACTCCCCCACGGCGCGCTGCAACAGGTCGACACGCTGGATGGACAGGCCCATCATGTTCTCACAGCCGAACAACTGCGCCGTGCCGTCATCAAAACGAATGTCGGACAGTTCGGGTTCTTCTTGGCTTCCCGCCGGTGAGAATCGGCTGTCACGAAGGTCGAAGGCCGCATCGATGGGTTTGAGCGCGCCTTTGCCGTCCACGTCCATTTCGGCGTCGAACATGCGGTATGTGGCGGTTGGATGGGCCAATCCGTCAGTGTCGAGCCGCTTCAGGAACTCGTCGCGGGTGAAGGTGACGGTCACCAAGTTGCGTACGGTCGGGTTTTTGCGCAGCTGCGCCATCGGATCGTCGTCATCATCATCGAGGTAGGTGTCGTACTCCGTTTTGTCGCTGGCGTCGTCCCGCATGGAGGCGTCGTCATCATCGGCGCGTCCGTCCGGTACCGCGAACGCCATTTCATCGAAGTCGATGTCTTTCATCAGGTCTTCGAACTGGCCGTCCACCGTATCGTCTCCAGTGCCAACGCTATCCGAGCCAGCCGAATCGTCGGAATCGATTGATTCGGATGAGATATCGGTGGTTCTCGGAGTGACGGGCCGAGCCGGATCGCCATGGTAGTCGCCGTCCTTTGGAGCGGCTTTGGATCCGGATGGCCTCATGTCTCCGGTACGGATGCGTTCGAAGGCGCTTAACGCCTCGCTCATCAACTCGCTGATGGCGGAATCCTGTTCGGCTACGGCCTCTTCCAGACCAATCGAATCGATGTGCATCGACACGCGTTTGACATTCGGATCGGCTCCGAAGCTCAGCGCGGCCATCATGAGTCCGACGCGCAGATTGTAATCGACGCTCATACGCGTGCGTTCGACGTCGGTCAGGTCGATCCACGCGCGGCGCGATACGTCGTATCGGGTGAACGGCATCATGGACACTCCAGCAGAAGTGAAGCCGATTGCGACTTCGCCGTCGCTGAGGTCGCACCGGAAGTCAACGTCGAAACGGTATGGCAGACGCAGGCTGCGCAGCAGACGGGACATGGTCTGCCGGTACACCCATTCGGAACCTCCGTCGGCGCCGGAATCGCCTTCCAACACGTTGTCCTTGGTTGATTCGGCGACTTCACGCCGGAAGTCGGCCGCGATATCCGCCAGTCGGCTGGCGGCCTGGATGCCGTCTTCCCGGTTCGGGTCGAGGATCGCGCCGAACCGGTCGTCCGGTTTCAACGCGATCAGCGCCGGATTCTCCAGCAGGGCGAAGTCGATCTGCGCGGCTTCGGCACGCGTCACCGTGTCCTCCGTGGGGAGAGCGCCGATGCGTGCGTTACGTTCCAGCCATGAGCTGACGGCGGCGAAGCGGTTGAGGTTGCCCTCGATGTTGAGGGCGCACAGCACTGCCGAGAACGGCAGGGAGGAATCCCATGCGAAGAAGTAGCATCCGGAATAGCTGGATGTGTACAGGCGCAGCGGTTCCGCTCCGTGCACAGCTTCGAGCCCTTGATCGGTATCGAGCGCGTGGGCTTCGCGCATCAGATCGGCGAAGTAGTCTTCCAGGCCGGAGGCGCGCATGCCATGCGACCGGGCGCTCATGGTGTCTCTGATGGACCGTCGGATGGCGCCTATGGGCGCTTCGCGGTTGAGCCTGCGGAAAATGTTGCCGGAACCGAAGCCGACGAGCAGGCCGTTCATCTGTGGCAGCATGTAGGCGGCGAAGAAGGCGATGGTGATGGCGTCCCGGTATTCGAGGTCGAACCGCATATTCGCTGGCAGGTTGGCGCGCATTTGCTCAAGCGTGTAACGGCTGCCGGTTTTGAGCCATGAGGCGAGCCACATCATGCGACCGCCCGGCATGCGTCCCACGACGCCGCCTTGCGTGGCGCGCACCGTTTTCGGATTGCGGCTGGCCGCATGGCCGAGTCTTGGACCGTCCGCCAACGTAAGGGTTTCCTCTTTGACGAAGACGAACCGCGGTTCGAGTTCCTGCGTGTCCATGTCCGGATCGGTGCCGGCGAAGACACGCGCTTTGCCGTCCGCGAGCGCGATTTGGGCGAAGTGGTCGCTGTCGGTGAACAATCCGATGGAGAAGGCATGGCCGTGGGTCTGCGGCAGTTGGGCCCATCCGAGGCGGAATCCTCCGGGCACGCCTTCGAATCCGTCGATGACGTGTCGTTTGATGAGCGGATTAAGCCGGATGGCGTTGCGGGTCAGTTCGTCGACGATGTCGTCGGGCTTGTCAAGCGCCTTGCCGAAGGGGTTGGCGTGGATGTGGCGCGGCGTGGCCTGGTTGACGAGTCGCCGCACATTTTGCCTGACGCGTTCGAGCATGGTCCGGTTATGTTCCGGTTGGCTGGCCGGGTCTGATGGTGTGCGGTGAGACATGTGTGCCATTCTTTCAATCCAACGCGACATGAAGCTATTAGAATAATGACGTGACTTTTTCGAAGCAGCGTTTTCAGGCACGTCGTCGTATGTGCGCAGCCATTGTAGTCGCTTTCGCGGTGATGGTGGTGGTCGAGTGCGTGTTGTGCAATATGCCGTTTTGGCGTTCCTTGGCCGCATCGGGTGATTCCGCCGCCGCGTACAACGTGCTGGGCCCTGGGCTCGAACGTACTGACGAGGGGTTGTTGAAGGTCACCGATCCGACGCAGGCATATATGCAGGTCGGTGCGGATGGCTCGTCGGAATATGTTCGTATGGATCCGGTGTCTTCGAAGGCGTTGGATAAGGCAGCCAGACAATCGGAGCAGGTGTTGCGCACGGTTCGTGTCCGTCCTGATGTCAATCGCAGGGCCGGTACGGTCAGTTCGGTGTCGGTGTCTTCGCCGCGTTCGCTGTATGTGCATGCGGCGGCTGCAGGTGGTTCGGTGTGCGTGCGGATTGTCGAGCCGAAGGGTTCGCTGATTCCGTTTGATGCGGTGCGTGCGAATGTGCGTGTACCGTTCGCGTTGAATCCGTTGCGTATCGGCGTGATGGTGGCCGTGTTGGCGATGGTACTGGTGTGGAGGCCTGGTTCGCGGTTGTGGCGGATGCCGTTGGATACGACGAGTGTGAGGCAGCGTGCGTGGCTGGGGGCGCTGCTGGCGGTGCCTGCTGTGGTCACTTGTGCCGTTGTGGTGTGGCAGCTGGTGGAGGCGGCTCCGTTGAGCTTCCATACGAAAGGCACGTACACGTATGATTTCGACCAGTACGATTACGTGGCAAGGGCGCTGCTTGATGGTCACGCGTGGTTGGATTTGGATGTGCCGGATGCGTTGCGTGACGCGGCGGATCCGTATGATGTGGCCACCCGGCAGCGGTTGCTTGCCGATGGCGTAAGCCCAGTGTATTGGGATTACGCGTTCTATCAGGGGCACTGGTATTCGTATTTCGGTGTGGTTCCCGCGTTGTTGTTGTTCCTGCCGTATCGGGCGGTCACATCGTTGTTCGTCGATGGCGGGCTGATGATGCCCTGCGGTGCGGCCGTGCCGCTGCTGATGCTTGGTTTTCTGGTATTCGGATGTCTGCTGGTGATTCGTGTGATATCCCGAATTCGTCCGAATGCGCCGTTGGCTGCGGTCAGTATGCTGTGCGTGTTCATGCTGTTGGCTTCCAATGGTTTGTATCTGTGGTATCGGACGAATTTCTATTCGGTGCCGATCGCCGCCTCCCTGTTTCTGAGCGTGTTGGGATTGTGGCTGTGGTTGGGCGCCGCCAAGCGGGTGCCGGTGTCAGGCGATCGGATTCGTGAGGTTGATGGCACGCAGTCGTTGTCGTTGCCCCATCTGGCTGCAGGCTCGATGTGCATTGCGGCCAATCTGGGGTGCCGTCCGCAGTTCATTCTCGTGGCGTTGCTGGCTTTCGTAATATTCTGGCCGCAGATTCAGTCGATTTTCCGTCACGCCTCCAATGATTCCTCCATTCCCCATATGTCGGTCTGGCGTCTGATGCGCACGCCGTTGGCCGCATTGCTTCCCGCGTTGATTGTGATCGTTCCTCTGCTGGCGTACAACGTGGTCCGGTTCGGATCACCGCTCGACTTCGGCACCTCATATCAGATGACGGTCACGGATATGACCAGTTATCGGCAGCCATTGTCGAATCTTGCGCTGACCGTCTCATATTACCTGTTCCTGCCGTTGCGGTTCACGGATGCGTTTCCGTTCCTCGCCGTCAGTCCGGCGCCTCTTCCCACTTGGGGATTTACCGAGGCAATGCCTGGCGGCTTATTCACGATAGCTCCGTTGACGTTGGCCGCGCTGGCCTGCCCGTTCCTCTACCGGCGTATGCGCAAGGCCGGGCGCACGAACACATGGCTGTTGTTGACATCTAGCCTGGCATTGGGATTGCTGCTTGTGGTGCTTGACTCCCGCATGGCCGGTTTGGGATGGCGGTACATCGCCGATTTCGGATGGCTGTTTGCCTTGGCCGCGTTGCCTTCGTTGCTGATCGTGCTTGATTGCGGCAAGCCGCGTCTGCGTTGGGTATGTCGTGCCGGATTCCTCGCGCTGCTGCTGTTCACGCTGGTTGTCGCGCTGATGTCGTTGTTCCTGCCCGGGCGTGACGATGAGATGTTGCGCAACAATCCCGCCCTCTATCTCGACGTGCAGTCCTGGTTCATGTTGGGTTGACGTCCGACATAAGCTACATCCAGTAAAAATTCAGGTTTCTTTCCTGATTCATATAGCAGTTTTTCCGGTTTGCTCTGAGTTTCATCGGCAATCATAGTGATTGTCATCATTGTTGCTTTGAGTTATGTTCCGGGGGTCGCCGACCATGAAACCGCTTTCGCCGCCACGCAACCATCCTCGGGCCGCACGTCGGATGCCAAAGGCGACATCGTACTGCTCACCACCGAACTGGGACGCGACGACAACGCCGTGCAGGACCAGGTCGTCAAACTCGATGCCGAAACCAGCAGTGTGGCGCGACTGTTGGATTTCGGCAGCCTGTTAGCCGATTACAAGGCGTCCGCCACGCATGCGGGCACGGACGATTCGGATGAACTGCCGGTGGACCTGCGCGCGGTTGCGCCTGCGGTTCGTTACAATCGGCGGTATGGGTTTCTTCGATTCGCTGTTCGCCGGTAAACATTCCACACCGGCTTCGTCCGTCACGTTCCATCTCGACCAGGCCGCCCACATGTACGAGGACGGCAATATCGGCTTGGAGGCCACCACGCTTGATATCACACCTGACAGCAAGCGTGTGGCGATAATCGGCTTGAACGGCGCAGGCAAGACCACGCTGCTGAAGTTGCTGGACGGAGCGTTGGCCGCCACGTCCGGAACGGTCCGCATCGAAGCGGACGGTACCGCATACGACCCCGCCGTGAAACGCGATCTGAAGCATGTCGAGGATCTGGTCGGCCGCGTGCGGCGCGAAGAGATTCCGAACGCCTACTACAAGGCGGCTTCGATTCGTGAGGCGATCGACCTGCCGTTGAAGAAGCACAAGGTGCCGGAAAGCGAACGTCAGGCGATCATCGGCAATCTGTTCGCGCATTTCGATCTGGCTTCCGTGGCCCGCGAGCCGGCCTCCGCTTTGGATAGCGAGAAGCGGCATCTGCTGGCGATCGCGGCCGCGTTGAGCTTCTCCCCCGCTGCGATCGTCGCCGACGAGCCGACCAAGGGATTGGACGAGGTGGCGTCGGCGCGCGTGGCGAAGGCCCTGTTCAGCTATGACAAGCAGGTGGTGTTCGCCACGCATGACACGGATCTGATCGTCCGTCCGGAATATGCGATCGGCCGCGTGCTCGTTGTCGACGACCATCGTGTGGTGTTCGACGGCGCGCCTCGTGAGGCGGTCGATTTTTACACGGATTTGGTTCGTTCGAAGTATGAGGCGGCGAAGGGCGACAGGGCGTAGAAGAGATTTCGGACTCGGCAGTCCGTTCAGCCGATCAGTTCGTTGACGGTGTCGATCACCACGTGCACGTTATGCCGGAAATCGTCCGGTTCGGGCAGTAGTGAGATGGCCAGATAGCCGTTGGAGGTCATGTCGAAGAAGTAGCCGGGCTGTCCGGATACGCCGTGGCGTTCGATCATGTGCAGCACCAGCTCGTTCTCGTCGAGCACGCTGGGCACGCGCAGCAGTACGTTCCATCCGCCTTCGGCACGCAATACGCTGACAAGACCTTGCTCATCCGCGTCGAGCATGGCATGCAGTGCTTTGAGATTGCCGCGCACACGTTCCTGCACGCGCGCGGTCTGCGATGGCGCCGCTTCAAGCAGTGCGGGAATTTGTTTTGCGACGATCTCGCTCATGGGCAGATAGTCGTCGGCGATCACGTCGAGACGACGCTTGGCTTCCGCCACGTCTTCGGCGGGACCTGATACCTGGATCCAGCCGACTTTGGCATGCGGTGCGGCGAGCATTTTCGAAAAACCGTCCAACGCGAATGTGAGCGCGCCACGCTCCCCCGCGAGTCGTGCGTTGCCTTCGAATGGTTCCAAATCGTAATCGTAGAACACTTCGTCGGCGATGATGGCCACGTCGTGGTCCCGGCACAGGCGGACGATCGCCTCGCGTTCCGACGGTTTGACGTACGAACCGGTCGGATTGTTGGGGTTGATGAGCACCAGCGCGCGGATGCGATTGCCGTCCGGGCCTTCCAGCGCGGTTTTCAGTTCGGCCACGTCGATGTACCAGGAGCCGTCGAATCGTTGTTGGTATTCGATCATGTCGACGCATTCGAGGCGTGCGATCGATTCGATGAGCGGATAGCCGGGTTTCGGTGCGAGCACGGCGTCACCGGCATCACACAGCAGTTTGATAAGCCACGAGTAGGCTTCGGAAGTTGAACTGAGGATGTACAGGTCGTCCGGCGAGCAATGGCCGATTTCCTGCATGTCAAGGAACGCGGCCAGCGCCTCACGCGCGTAGCGTTGGCCGCGCGGGTCGGCGGAGTAGATGTCCGGCACAAGATCCGGAGCCAGCGCGTGCCGTGTCGGATTGGAGTCGTTGAGCTTGCCGAGCGGTCTGCCGGCTGTTTTGGCGGTGGCTTCCGCCTTGGCGATGGGATTGAGCTCACTGATGTCGACTCTTGAGGAAAAACGCATGCTCTCCACCCTACTCCATGGACTGCCGTCTTCCATCTGCGGCACATGGAACAACGAAAAAGGCCGTCCGACGAATCGGACGGCCTTGTGACAACCTAATCGGTCAACACATCACTTCTGCTTGGTGCTCGCGTAGTATGCGGCGCCGATGATGCCGGCCTCGTTGTGCAGCTTGGCTGCGACGATCGGAGTCTTGATGTCGATGTACGGCAGGAACTTCTCGGAGACGCGGGACACGCCACCGCCGACGACGAACAGCTGCGGGTCGAAGTAGAACTCCATGAGGGAGTAGTACTTGGTCAGGCGCTTCGCCCACTTCTTGTAGCCCATGTCGAGCTTCTCGCGGATGGAGGATGCGGCGTACTTCTCCGCGTCGCCCTTGCCCTTGAGCAGTTCCAGATGGCCGAGCTCGGTGTTCGGAATGAGCTCGCCGTTGAAAATCAGCGCGGTGCCGATGCCGGTGCCCAGCGTGGTGGCGATGACGAGGCCATCCTGGCCCTTCGCGGCGCCGAACTGCTGCTCGGCAAGACCGGCGGCGTCAGCGTCGTTCACCACGGTGACCGGACGACCGCAAGCTTCGGAGAATACTTCGGTGACGTCCACGCCGACCCAGGACTGGTCCAGGTTGGCCATGTAGCCAAGCTTCTCGCCCACATGAATCGGAGCCGGGAAGGCGATGCCGACCGGAGCGGACTCCGGAACCTCGAAATGCTCGAGCTGCTGGCGAACGATTTCGCCGACGGCCTTCGGAGTGGACACCTCCGGGGTGAGGATCTTCAGACGCGGTTCGGCGAACTCGCCCTTCTCGAGGTTAACCGGGGCGGCCTTAATGCCGGAGCCACCAATGTCAACGCCGAATGCCTGTGCAGTCTCAATCATCTTCAACCTCTCTATCAAGGTATGTTATGGGTGTATTCGAACCGGTACGTGCTATGATAACTCGCAACATGCCCAAAATCGCGCGCGACATGCACAAATGGTGAGAACGATTGCACAAATTGTAATACTTAACCGAGTAAATATTTCATCGCCTGTTTTGCAAACGATTCGTCCCACGTCGGTAGAGGCTCCGACGTGGGACGAATCGTCAATCGCGTGATCGCCGCGCGTTGGGAAACGCGTGGGTCACGGTGTTACTTCAGCGGCGGCATCGGCTGCCATTCCGGATCATGCAGCAGCTTGCGCGAATCCCACCATCCCTTGGCGATCTGAACGATGCCGGTCTTGAAATGCTCGCGGTCCACCATCGTCAGTCGAATCACTTCCTTGACCGCGGTCAGCACCGTACCCAGGCCGAACAACAGCGGACGGTAATCGCCGTACGTCATGAAGTATCGGGCCATGTAGCCGCGGTTGCGCATGATGTGGTAGCGGTTCATGTCGGAAGTGGAGTTGAGCTGGCGCACGCCGGCGATGTCCCAATTGCCGATCTCGCGCGTACGGCGCAGCACCACGTCGGGCACGACGATCGGATTGGTGACCTTGCTGGCACGATAGCCGTACATCGTGTCGTCCCAATAGATGAAGAAACGCGGGTCGGGCAGACCGATCTTCTCGACGATGTTGCGGCGGAACAGGCCGCCTTCGAAGCACAACGTGTCCATCACGCGATAGCCAGCCGGGCCGAACGCAGCCGGTGCGATCGGGTTCGGAATGCCGAGCGGGACGATGAAATCGTACTGCCAGTAGAACGGACCGCCATCATAGTCGTAGCGGCTTCCCTGAATCACGTCGTGCCGATCGGTCCACTTGGCCAAGCGCTCGATGCCTTCCGGCATGACGGCGACGTCGTCGTCCATGACCCAGAACCATTCGGCACCCAGCTCGTACGCCTTCTTCACGCCTGCGGAGAAACCGCCCGCGCCTCCGAGGTTGTCGGTCTGCGGCGCGTAGACCACGCGGTTCTCGTTGCCGGACAGGTCGGCCACGGTGGTGCCCCACTGCGCGGTGAGCTTGGCGCTGAATTCTTCGACCATGCCATGGGTCTTGTCACTGTGCTCGTTGTCCACGACGATGATGCGCCACGGGGCGACGGTAAGCTTCTCGATGGATTCGAACAGGGTGGCGAGCAGCTGCTGGCGCTTGTAGGTCACCACGACGATAGCCAGCTTTTCGATGGTCTTCTTCGCAACTTGCTTTTCAGTCATACGTTCCATTCTTGCACCGGCCCTCAACCACACATCGGCCATGTTCGATATGGAGCCGAGCACGGGCATAATCCGCGACAAATACGGACAGAACCTTGCACGGCACGAACTTGTTTGCCATAATGAACCGCGTATGCAGGGGAATCCGTATGACGGATTGAGATGGGCGTGGACGTCCGAACCCTTTGAACCTGATGGTTGACACCAGCGTAGGGAGGCATGGCCATATGGCTGATGTGATTTCCGTAACCAATTCCGATTCCGCGTTCGACGCTTCGAAGGGCGTCACGCGAACCAATCTTCCCCCATTCGCGCAGCGGCTGCGCAAAGCCGCCGACCTCGTATGGGAGGAAGGCTACAGGCAGCCGTTCATCCGCGAACTGGGCGAAGGCACTCTGCCGCGCGAGAAGTTCGCGTTCTATCTGCTGCAGGATTTCCGTTATCTCAACGACTACGCCAGAGTGCATGCTTTGGGACTGGCCAAAACAGACGATCCGGAGATCATGGCGTTCATGCTCAACGTGCAGAACGGCGCGTTGAATGTGGAGTCGACCGTGCACCGCACGTATCTGGCCAGCTACGGCATCACCGACGAGCAGATGAACAACGTGCGCCAGTCGGCGTTCGCCCGCGCGTACACGTCGAACATCCTTTCCATCGCCTATGGCAAGGACATCCTCGACATTCTCGTGGCCGTGCTCCCCTGCGCTTGGGTGTACGCGGATTACGGATATCGTCTTGCCCATGAATTCGCCGACACGCTCGATGTGAACCAGTACAAGAGCTGGGTGGACATGTACAAGACCGACGAGTTCTGGCAGGGTTCGGCTTGGCTGATCGAGCATATCGAGAAACTCGCCGCCGAGGTGAGCGAGGAACGCAAGCAGGAGCTGGTCGATATTTTTGTGACCGGCGTCGAGAACGAGTACATGTTCTGGTCCAGCGCGTACGACATGCAGTACACGTGGAAGCCCGAATGGGATCAGGAGAGCTGATTCTCCGGCACGCTCTCTTCCGATTGTTTATTTCCATATGAAGCGGCCCGCCTTCCGATTGGTTTCGGAGGGCGGGCCGCTTCATATAACGTTCGGATCGCTATTCGCGCACGAGACGAATGTGCTCCACGTCGTCACGCTGGGAACGACGGTAGAGCACGAAACGGTTGCCGATGACCTGCACGAGTTCCGCGCCAAGCTGTTCGGCGAGACCTTCGCCGGCCTCCTTGGCGGTCAGACCGGAACCGTCGAGCACGGAGCATTTGATGAGCTCGCGCTTCTCGATGGTCTCGTCCGCCTGTTTGACGGCGTTTTCGCTCAGATCGTTCTTGCCGACCTGGATGAGCGGATTGAGTTTGGTGGCCAGGCCGCGCAGCTGCTTGACCTGCTTTTTGGTAAGTGCCATATGTGTTCCATTCCTATCTACAAATACCCGCTCAAGCCTAGCGTGAGGACGGTATTTGCCCATCCGCCCGCAACGCACCGGTCATAACAGCACGCCCGGCACGACCAGTGCGACAAGATAGACGAGCACCACGATCGCCACGGTCACGTCCATGCCGGTGACGCGCATGACACGCCAATGCGTGCGCGTCGCACCTTCCTCATAGCAGCGCGCGTCCAAGGCGAGGCTCAGGTTGTCGGCGTGACGGATGGCTGCGGCGAAGACCGGCACGACGACCGCCACCATCGCTTTGATGCGCACTACGAACGAACCTGTTTCGACGCTGCCACCGCGTGCCGACTGCGCGTCGATGATCGCTTTCGTTTCCATGCCAAGCGTCGGCAGGAAACGCAGGGCGAGGCTCATCACCAATGCCGTCTCCTGCGTGTGCAGGCCGAATCTGGCGAACGGTGACAGCAATGATTCGAACGCGTCGGTCATGGCGGTCGGTGTGGTGGAGGCAAGGAACATCGCTCCGATGACGATGACCACGGCGAACCGGCATGCGTAGAGTATGGCGATGCGGATGCCGTCATCGGTGATGGGAATCGGCCCGAGGCTCGCCACCGTGGTGCCGGTGCGTACGAAGAAGATGTTCAGCAGGCCGCAGAAAACGAACAATGCCAGGAACACGCGCACGGAAGCGGCCAATCGGCCTACATTGATGCGTCCGGCCGCGGCGATCACGCCGGCGAACACCACGGCAAGCAGCAATTGCCAGAATGAGCCGATGGCGAACGCGGAGAACATGAGCGCCAATGCGGACAGCATGCCCACGCGCGGATCGAGGCGTTCCAACAGGGTCCGCCGCTCCCCCACGGTCGCGGTGTCCGAGCCGGCGGCGTCCACGGATGGTTCCGTATCCGGTTCCGCTTCGCAGGTGGCTTTCACTGTGGATTCCGTGGATTCCTTAGAGTCCGCACGTTTCGCCGGCTTGCCCAACATGATGGTACGGTCGGCAAGCTCGTCCACTTCATCCTGCGAATGCGAGATGAGCAGTATGGTCACGCCGCGTGATTTGAGCTCGTGGATGAGCCCGTGCACGCGTGCGGCGGCCTCCTCGTCAAGACCTGCGGTCGGCTCGTCCAGAATCAACGCTTTCGGCTCGCATGCAATCACGCCGGCGATCGCCACCAGTCGCTGCTGGCCGCCCGACAGGTCGAACGGCGAACGGTCTCGCAGATGTTCGATATGCAGCAGCCGCATGGCCTGCATGGCGCGTTCCATCGCCTCGGACGTATCCAATCCCAGGTTGGAAGGCCCGTATGCGACGTCTTCGGCCACGGTGTCGGCGAACAGCTGCCGTTCCGGATGCTGCATGACGTAGCCGACCGTACGGCGCAGCCTCGTACGGTTTTTGCGATTGAGGGGCTTCGTTCCGCCGTTCGCCTTCGCAGTGGCCACGGCGATGCCGTCGATGACGATCGAGCCTGTCGTGGGTTTCTCCAACGCGCACAGCATGCGCGCCAATGTGGTTTTGCCGGCGCCATTGCGTCCCATCAACGCCACTGTCTCGCCTTTGCCGATGCTGAACGACAGGTGGTTGAACACGTCACGTTCGGCGTCCACGTAACGATACGATATGTCGCGTGCTTCGATGAGCGTTTCGGCGGGCTCATCATCAATGCGTTTCGGTAGGCCCACCGATTGAACCGGCATCCGAAGCCGCTCGTCGGCGGGGCCATCGCCTACGATGTGGCCTGCTTCCAGCTGAATCACACGGTCGGCATGTTCCAACTCGTCCGCATGGTGCGTGACGAGAATGATGGTGGTGCCGCGGTCCTGGAGTTCGTCCAGCACCCGCATGATGTCGGCGCGCCCTTGCGGGTCGAGCATGGCGGTCGGCTCGTCGAGCACGAGCACATCGGAATCCATCGCCAGCATGCCGGCGATGGCGATGCGTTGTTGTTGGCCGCCGCTCACTGCGGGGTATTGTCAG
>OCAH01000092.1_pt1 | contig 46842 bp, 39 predicted proteins | sample 1477131 | NCBI WGS metagenome assembly OCAH01 (sample SAMEA2580291, study PRJEB22360) | human gut metagenome | biome: human gut; feature: human-associated habitat; material: faeces | place: Denmark | collected 2008/2010
CGCGTGCTCATCAACGATCTGAAAGCAGCCGGCGTCCACGTATGGGGCTTGAGCAACTGGCAGAAGGACCTGTTCCCGGTGGCGCTCGACCATTACGACATTCTGTGCAGTCTTGAGGACCGCGTGGTGTCCGGTTACGTGGGACTGCGCAAACCGCACCGCGATATTTACGATTACGCTCTAAAACAGTTCGGCATCGACGCTTCCGGCGCGCTGTTCGTGGATGACAAGGCGATGAACATCGTCGGCGCGAACGAAGCCGGCATTCGCGGCGTACGGTTCAAGGATGCCCGCGCGTTGCGCACCCTGCTGATCGACGCGGGCGTGGCGATTCCCGCGGTACATGAAAAATAACGACATACGCAGATTAGACAGACGGTTGTGCTTGCGGTCGTTATGCGGGATCGACGCATACGGTCGCATGCATTGATGGATATGAAGGTGAGGAGATTCGTCTCATGTTGAAAGTGCTGTTCGCAGGTACGCCGGATGTGGCGGTGCCGTCGTTGAAACTATTGGCCCAGGATACCGAGCATTTCGAAGTGGTGGCCGTGCTCACCAGGCCGGACGCGCCAACCGGACGAGGTCGCAAACTGGTGGCGAATCCAGTCAAGCAGGCCGCGCTCGAACTTGGTCTGCCGGTCATCGAATCCGATCCGAGCGAGGAAACGTTCGTGTCCGAGCTTGCGGCCACCGGCGCACAGGCCGCCGCTGTGGTGGCGTACGGCAAGATCCTGAAACAGGACGTGCTCGACGCGCTGCCGATGGGTTGGTACAACCTGCATTTCTCCCTGCTGCCCCAATGGCGTGGCGCCGCTCCGGTGCAACGTTCCATCTGGGCCGGCGAAAAGGTGACTGGTGCCACGGTTTTCCGCATTGTGCGCGCCATGGATGCCGGTCCGATTCTGGCGCAATCCACCGTGGAAATCGGCGCGCACGAAACCGCCGGCGAGCTTCTGAGCCGTCTTGCTGAAGATGGATCACGCCTGCTTGCGGCATCGTTGCAGGCCATGGCCAACGATCAGATCGCTCCGGTGGAGCAGCCTGCCGGCGCATATGAGGTGGCTCAGAAGATCACCGTTGAAGACGCGCATATCCGCTTCGACGTGCCGGTATTCGCCGCCGACCGCCAGATTCGCGCATGCACGCCGAATCCGGGAGCCTGGTGCGAACTGCATGCCCATGCGGACGCCGAACCGGCGACCCTGCACGTATTGCGCGCGCAGCCGGCCGACATGTCCAATCCGAACGCACCGGCATCGCTTGAACCCGGCCATATCGTGGCCGGCAAGAAGAACGTGTGGGTCGGCACCTCCACCGAGCCGCTCGAGCTGCTGGAAGTTAAAGCGCAAGGCAAGAAAGCCATGCGCGCCGCCGACTGGGCCCGTGGCGCCCACCTCGATAACGCCTTCTGCGAGTAAGATTTTTGTTTCTACTGTAAGTATGTGAGTAGCTGCGGCGTCCGCGACCGGCGGGCGGCATGCATTGACGACACGCTCCGGGCCGCTCAGGCCAAGTCTTTACGGTCTTACAACGCATGCCGCCCACCGGTCGCTCGTAGGTGCGGAAAAGTTATTTGAGATAATCGAGGATTTTCGCCAGATCACGTTCATTGAGCCGGTGCGGAGCATCCTCCTGCACTTTCGGTTTGGCGCAGAACGCCACGCCAAGACCGGCCGCATGAATCATCGGCAGATCGTTCGCGCCGTCGCCAACCGCAACGGTCTGCGCCATATCGATGCCCATCCGCGCGGCCCACGCGCGCAACGATTCCAGCTTCGTATCCTTCGTGACGATATCGCCCAGCACGTGTCCCGTCAGCCTGCCATCGGCAGCCTCCAAACGGTTCGCAATCCAATAATCGAGATGCGCATCGGCCGCGAGACGGTCCACAACCTCGTGAAAACCACCGGAGACCACGCCGACCTTCCAATCATGCGCGTGAAGCGTGTCAATCAGTTCAAGCGCGCCATGCGTGAAATGCACGCGATGGTAGACCTCATCGAAAATCGTGGTCGGCAGACCCTTCAATAACGCCACGCGTGCGCGCAGCGCCTCGCGGAAATCAAGCTCGCCGTTCATGGCTCGAGCGGTGACGGACGCTATCTGCTCGCCGACTCCCGCGGCCACGCCGAGCTCGTCGATGACCTCTTCGTCGATCAACGTGGAATCCACATCCATCACCAGCAGTCCGGGAGCGGACAGCGTGGGCAGGGATGCCATGGATGCGATGTTCGGCGTTTCTTGTTCAAGCATGGTTCCGATTGTCGGAAATCATTAGGACAATGGGTATTCTTGAGGGTTGAACGTGTTGGAAAGCGAGGTCGACATGAACGATCATGACGAAGAGACGCTCGCGTCGCTGCAGCAGGCCAACGACCAGCTCATGGCCAAGAACCATGCGCTGGTCAAGGCGTTGAGCCGCGCCACGCAGGAAATGACGAAAACCAAGGCCCAATTGAACCAGCTGGCGGGGCCTCCCATGACTTTCGCCACCATGGTCCGCGTGCATTCAGCCAAAACGGACGAGCAGGGCGTGCAGCATGCCAGCGCCGAAGTGGCTGCCGGCGCGAGACGCATGATCGTGCCGATCGCGGCGAATCTGCAAGCTTCCAGGCTCGAACCGGGACGTACCGTGCTGCTCAACGAGAACATGGTGGTGGTCTCACAGCTCGACACCGACACGCTGGGCGCGGTGCGCTCGGTACGGCAGGTGTGCGATGACGGCCGCCTGCTGGTCGCGGATGGCGGCGGCAACGTGACGTTGGTCCGATGCTCGGGAACGCTTGCCAAACAGGCCATCAGCGCGGGCGATCGCGTGAACGTCGACGCATCTCTGCGGTTCGCGCTTTCGTTGGTTCCCCCCGAAAACGACGACGATTTGGTTCTGGAGGAAGTGCCGGACGTCACCTTCGCCGACATCGGCGGACTGGACGAGCAGATAGAACGTATCCGCGACGCCGTGCAGATGCCGTTCCAGCATCGCGAACTGTTCGAACGCTACGACCTGAAACCGCCGAAAGGCGTGCTGCTGTACGGTCCTCCAGGCAACGGCAAGACACTGATCGCCAAAGCCGTGGCGAACGCGCTCGCCGAAGGCACCGACGCGGGAAGTGGCGTGTTCCTGTCGGTCAAAGGACCGGAGCTGCTTAACAAATTCGTGGGCGAATCGGAACGTCTGATCCGCATGATCTTCAAACGCGCCCGCGAACGAGCGGCCGACGGCAAACCGGTCATCGTGTTCATCGACGAGATGGATTCGCTGCTGCGCACCCGCGGCACGGGCGTTTCGTCCGACGTGGAGACCACCATCGTGCCGCAGTTCCTGACCGAGCTGGACGGTGTGGAATCGCTGGACAACGTCATGGTGATCGGAGCCTCCAACCGCATCGACATGATCGATCCGGCGGTGTTGCGCCCCGGACGCCTCGACGTGAAGATCCGCGTGGACCGTCCGGGCATCCAGCAGGCGACCCAGATCGTCCGCCACTATCTGACAGACAAGCTGCCGTTGTCTCCGAACGTGGATGCGAAGGCGTTGATCGGCGTGCTGGTCAACGACATCTACGCGCAGGACGAGCATCGGCACCTTTGCGACATCTGCGACGACCATGGCCAGTGGCGTCCGGTGTACCTCGCCGACGTGGTGTCCGGCGCGGTGCTCAAGAACATCGTGGACCGTGCCAAAACCTATGCGGTGAAACTGTCCATCACCACCGGACAGGCTGCGGCGATCGGCATCAATCTGCTGGCCAAAGCCGTGGACGAAGAATACGGTGAGACCCGGGACGCGCTGCTGGATGCGGATCCGGAACAGTGGAGCCGCATCAACGGGCTTGAACCCGGACGGGTGACCGGCATCAGACCGGTGGCATGAATGCCGGCCGGCGTATGAATGCTGGACGGTATGGTATGGAACGCAATCTAAATACGGAAAGGAACGGCGCGATGAGCGTTCGCAGGGTCATGGGCACGGAAACGGAATACGCGGTCTCCGCGCCAGGACAAGGCCGCTACAATCCGGTGCAGCTCTCATTCGACGTGGTTGGCGCCGCCTCGGATGCGTCACGCAGCCATATCCGCTGGGACTACCGGCAGGCGGCACCAGACTGGAACGTGCGGCGGCCCACCCGGACCTGCTCACCGACGCCCCACAGCTCAACATCACCAACGTGATCGCCCCTAACGGGGGTCGTATCTACGTCGACCACGCGCATCCCGAATACTCCGCGCCGGAAACAACCGACCCCTTCGAAGCGGTGCGATACGACCGTGCCGGCGATCTCATCATGCGCGCCGCCGCAGCCAAGGCAAGCGAGACGACGGGACGGAAAATCGTGCTGCACCGCAACAACGTCGACGGCAAAGGAGCCAGCTGGGGCACGCACGAAAACTACATGATGCTGCGGTCGGTACCGTTCGACCTGGTGACACGCCTCATGACCACGCACTTCGTCTCCCGACAGATCTTCATCGGCTCTGGCCGCGTCGGCATCGGCGAACATAGCGAAAACGCCGGCTACCAGCTAAGCCAACGTGCCGACTACTTCCATATGAAAGTCGGTTTGCAGACCACATTCGACCGGCCGATCATCAACACCAGAGACGAATCGCACAGCACCGACGAATACCGCAGACTGCACGTGATCGTCGGCGACGCCAACCGCATGGACGTGCCACAGGCCTTGAAACTCGGCACCACCAGCATGCTGCTGTGGCTGCTCGAACACGCCGACATGGCCGAAATCGACTTGAACGAGGCGCTGGAACCGCTTACGCTCGCCGACCCGGTGGAAGCCATGCACACGGTATCGCACGACCTGACCCTGGCCGCCCCACTACCATTGGAAACAGGTGGAACCACCACCGCATGGCAGATGCAGGTCACTTTGCGTGGACTGGTATATGCGGCCGCGGCAACGGTATACGGCACCGACACATCCGGAGAGCCGGCATGGCCCGACCGCTCCACCCGCAACATCATGGCGATGTGGGGGCAGGCTCTCGCCGACGTCGCCACCGTACGCCATGCCGACGATGACGGACGACTGACGATGCGGGAACAGGCGTCACGTCTCGAATGGCTGCTCAAATGGCAGTTGCTGGAGAAACTACGCCGCAAGACCGGTTCGGATTGGACCGATCGGCGCCTGGCTGCGGTCGATCTGAAATGGGCCGCGCTCGATCCGGCCGATTCGATTTTCACCCGGCTTGCCGAACAGACCGAACGACTGGTGACGGATAAGCAGCTTGCCGAGGCGGTCGGCCAAGCGCCGGCCGACACACGCGCATGGCTGCGCGCGGAGATCATACGACGTTTCCCCGAACAGGTCGTTGCGGCGTCGTGGTCCCACCTTACGGTGCGCGGCGAGTCGTCCGGTGATGAAAACGTGGAGAATTCGATGGTCTCGTTGGACATGTCCAATCCGTTGAAATTCACGGAATCCTTGTGTTCCGAAGCGTTCGAGCATGTCCACACTGCGAGCGGAATCGTGGAATCCCTGCGTTGAATCTCATGTTGTGCGGGTACCATTGCCGTAGGTGATGGCAGAGGCCATACCCATAGTCGATGAACCACACGGCAGGACGCTTGAGGGAGAGGATGCGTCCAAGCCGGTTATGAGGAAACGAAAAGGCATACTACATGGAATTGAGGCAAGTGGCCCTCGAAGTGGCCCGTATCCTGCAGGATGCAGGCAAGCACGCGTTGAACGATCAAATGAATCCGCGTGATCTGAAAAGTTTTGAAATGACGGACAATCATCTGAGCTTCACCTCCGACATCGATAAGCGGTTGGCGCAATTCATCAGCAACCGCATCACGTATGTGGATGTGTTCGATGGTTTCTGGCAGTTCCGTCCGGAAGAATGCCATCCGGGGGAACGGTATTGGTGCGTTGGCGGCATCGACGGCGCGATCAATTTCGTGCGCAGCATGCCGGAATGGACCATCACCGTCTCACTGTTCGAGTTCAACGACCAATGCTCCGCGCAGCCGATCCTTTCGGTGGTGCATGCTCCGGCGCTTGGCCTGACCTACCTGGCGGTGCGCGGATCCGGAGCCATCCGCATCCGCAAGACGCCGCTTGGAGACAAACGCGAGAAGATCATGCCGTCCACCACCCCGTCCCTTGACTATGCGGTGGTGAGCTTCGGCATGTCCCATGTGCCGGAGGAATCCAAGCGCGCGCTTGAAGTGGTGTCGCGTATCTCCGGCCGTCCGGCCGACATCAAGCGCGTCGGCCCCTCCTCCTTGGATTTGTGCAAGGTGGCGGACGGTACATATGACGCGTATTTCGAAGCGCATCTGCACAAGTGGGACGTTCCCGCGGTTTCCGCCGGAGCCGTCGTGGTCTGGGAAGCGCAGGGGCATCTGAGCCGGTGGAACGGCGATCTTGTCCACTGGCGTCAGGAAAACGACGTACTCGCCACCAACGGTCTGATTACCGATGATCTGCGCCAGTATTTGGCATAAGACTGATTGACTGCCCCACACCTGGGTTAAGGTGTGGGGCAGTATGCTATTCGCAGGAGAACCCGCAAGGACGCTTTCGGAGAAAGGAAGGACCATGCCCCAGAAATTTGAGCAGATGCAATCCGCCGAACAAAAACATGACGAGGATGAGACCATTGCGCAGGCTGGCACCCAGATCGATGACACGGTCGATGCGCTTGACGCGGTGCTGGACGACATCGAATCGGTCCTCGAATCCAACGCCGAGGAATATGTGGGCAGCTTCGTCCAAAAAGGCGGCGAGTGATGCCGCAGCTGCGTGACAGCGGCAACCATTCCACAGCGCCGCTTGACGCCCATACCAAGGACGAAATCCAATCCTTCGCCCGTATTTTCGGCATCGAAACCGAATACGGTGTGAGCGTGACCGGTTCGGACCGCCCATGCGACGCCGGACAGACGGCGATGATGATGTTCCAGCCGATTGTGGCCGAAGCGAGATCCACCAACACATATATTGAAAACGGTTCAAGACTCTACCTTGATGTCGGCTCGCACCCCGAGTACGCCACGGCGGAAGCCCGGGATCCGATGGACGCGCTGGCATTGGATGCGGCCGGCGAATTGGTGATGAGGGATCTCGCCCTGGACGCCCAACGTCGTCTGCGCTCCATCCAGGGAGCCGGCTCCACGGTCCATGTGTTCAAAAACAATGTGGATTCCGCCGGGCATTCCTTCGGCTGCCATGAGAATTACCTGGTGCGACGGTTCGTGCCGTTGAAGACGATCGAACAGGAGCTGCTGCCGTTCCTGATCACCCGGCAGCTGTTCACCGGCGCAGGACGTATGGGGGAGCAGGGCTTCCAAATCACGCAGCGTGCCGACTTCCTCGATGAGGCGGTCTCATCGGCCACCACGCGCTCGCGTCCGATGGTCAACACGCGCGACGAACCGCATGCCGATCCTGACGCGTTCAGACGGCTGCATGTGATCATCGGCGATTCGAACCGGTCCCAGTGGGCCACGATGATGAAGCTCGCCACCACGCATCTGGTGTTGTGCGTCATCGAACAGGCCGGGCGCGAAGGCAAGGATTCCGGGTTCGCCCGATTCTCCTTCGCTGACGCCAGTGCGGCCAACCATAAGGTAAGCCGTGACCTGACGGGCGTCGAAGCGTCCTTCGACATGGCAGACGGCACTGTCATGGAAGGCGGTGCCGTAGCGATTCAGGAACGTTATCTTGAAATCGTCGAACGATTCGTTGGACAACATCCCGAAGTGTGCTCCTCGTTGCCGCGCACGGACGTGCATGAGGTGATTCGCCAATGGAGGCGTGTCATAGAGGCGTTCCGCTCGGGGGCTAGCGAAACGTTCGCCGACAAGGTCGATTGGCTTGCCAAACGACGGCTGTTCGACATGCTCCGCAACCGTGCGGGGAGCCGACTCTCCGTCAGCAAGTTGGAACAGTTGGACATGGACTACCATGACGTGGCCAACGGCGCGCTGTACGCCTCGCTGTGCCGTCGCGGAGCCATGCGCACGTTGGTCAACGAGTCACAAGCACATGAGGCCATCGATGTTCCTCCCCACGATACCCGCGCCGCACTGCGTGGACGGTTCATCCAGTCGGCACGATCGCACAACGCGCAATATTCCTGTGATTGGACGCGACTATCGCTGACCTCGCCGAACAGGATGGACGTGACGTTGCTTGATCCGTTCGACGCACAACCGTCCGACCGGTTCCTCACGATACTAGAGGCTTTGCAGTAGCCAAAAGCCTGCGATGGAAGACTCGTCTCCACCGCAGGCTTTTGATATTGGTTGGTCGGATTGTAACTGCCGCTCAGACTTCTCCACGGTATTTGGCCATCATCTGCGACTGCAGTTGTTGCGCGCTTGGCGGCGTCCACGTGATCGCGTCGGCGCCCGCATCAATGGTGGCGAGAATACGGTCTTCACGACCTCCGCCCGAAGCCAGAATCGGGATTTCCGGATGATGCGCGCGGATGCTTGCCACGACTTGCGCGGTTCTTGCACCGGCTGCCACATTGATGATGGCCGCACCGGCAAGAATCTTGCATTCGGTGATTTCATCATCCTCCGTGACCGTGGCGATGACAGGGATGTCCACCATCGACATGGTCGTTTCGATGGTTTCCGCCGGTGCCGGCGCGTTGATGACCACGCCGGCCGCGCCCTGCATCTCCGCCACCATGGCCAGCTCTGCCACACGCGGACCGGTGGTGGTGCCTCCACCCACGCCGACGAACAGCGGCATCTGCGCCACGGTGAGCAGCGCCTGCGTGATCACCGGTTCGCCGGTGAAAGGGTACACCGCGAGGATGGCGTTCGCGTTCGTGTTGCGGATAATCACCGCATCGGTGGTATAGGCGAACGATTTGAGCGTATGACCTTTGACGGTGATGCCGCCGCAACGCTGCGTGATGATTTCCGGAACCCTGGCATTGGGGGAGGTGAGTCTGCCTTCGACCTTCGCCGTACCGTAGGTGCTTCGCGACACGTGCGGCACGGCTGAATGCTGCTCCACAGCCACTGACGCGCTGGGGGTGAATAGCGAACGCTTGTTGAGACGGATGAGATCCGGATCGTCCGCACCGGAATCATGTTCCTGCCCGACGCTCATTCCCGCACCTCCTCATCCGTATGGTTCAGCATGAGGAATTCGTGGATCGCCTTGCGGCGTTCGGAAATCTCCTCATCCAGAAGTTTGGTATCGGTGTTGTCGATGATACGCTGCAGCAGTTCGCCGAGAGTGGAAAGTTCCTCGTCGTTCAGGCAGTCGAGCATATGAACGTCGGCTTCGATGGGTTTGGACGGCTTGGGCCGTGGAACCATTCCCCGTCTTGCCGCGTCGACGTTCCGCACGTGTGTGGTGGCGCGTGCCATGGTCTGGGCACGTGTCGTTTTGAGCTTGGTGTGGATGAGCAGGATGTTGAGTTTGTGGATTTCGTCGATGATCTGTCTGCGTTGGTCGACCATGACATCCCCCTTTATCTAGTCATATTGTCTAATATCATAGCGCATAGTGTGGGATGACATTGCCTTTGCCTGTTATAAAAAGAAAAAAAGAGGTTCCAACCATCCGTGGTTGAAACCTCTCATATAGGTCTGCGTGGTCGACTTACTTGGTGACGGCCTTCTTCAGCAGGGAGCCGGCAGAGATGCGAACGCCGTAGGTTGCCGGAATCTCGATGGTTTCGCCGGTGCGCGGGTTGCGGCCGGTGCGGGCTGCGCGCTTGACGCGCTCGGCGGAGAACAGGCCGGTCAGCTTCAGGCCTTCGCCGGACTGCATTGCCTCGACGAACACGTCCTGGAAAGCGTTCACCGCAGCCTCAGCCTGAGCCTTGGTCAGGTTGGACTTCTGGGCGATCTTCGAGACGAGATCAGACTTGTTGTATGCCATAAAGCATCCTTCTTGAGTCAGGGGATATTCCGCTTATGGAACATCCACGTTCATTGCAATAATAGCGCACGCATGTGCCAAAAATGCCATTTTCCAAGGGTTTTGGCCCTTTTGATTCAGCATAGGGGGAGAAAAAACCCTAAAGGGGGTTGGGTTAGATCAAATTATGCCTGTCCAGCCATTTCATAGCCACGGCTCCCATTGGAATTCTCAGCCAATAGAAGGCGATTCGGTAGACGAGAGTAGCGGAGACGGCGATGGTGGAGGGGATGCCCACAGCGGTGAAGGCCACGGACAACGCGGCTTCGACCGCGCCAAGGCCGCCTGGCGTCGGCACTGCGGAACCGAGCGTATTCGCCAGCAGGAAGATGAATGTGGTCTCCACCGGATTGGTGTGGCATCCGAAAGCCATCAATGCAATCCAGAATCCCAATCCGGTCGAGATGTTGAGTATCAGCGCACCGAGAATGCCGAAGGCCAGTTCTTTCGGATGGGACAGCACGTTGATGAGACTACGTGCGTAGGACTTGACGATGGGCAGGTACTTCTCCGTGACGATGTGCCGCACCGGGGGAATGGCCATGGCCGCGGAAATCACCAATGCGACGATGGTGATCACCAAAATCAGCGTGTTGGTGGGAATCATGCCGGACAGTGTGTTGCGTCCGGTGAAGATGCCGATCAGCAGCAGCAGAATGATGGTGGTGCCGCCCTGCACCGCCCATACGGCGCTCATGATGGCGGTGGCCGCGGTATTGCGGTAGCCGCTCTTGCGCAGGAACTGCAGGTTGACAAAGGCCGGGCCGACGCCGGCGGGCATGGAGACCGCGGTGAAGCCCGAAGCCATTTGGGAACAGTACAAGCCGGTCGGATTGCGTTTATCGGCATCCATGAAACAGCCAAGGGTCATGGCCGATCCGAACCAAGCCAGCAGTCCGAACAGCACGCATACCAGAGCCATGGCGATGTTGGCCTCTTTGACCGCCTTGATCATTTCGGCCGGTTGAATCTGGGTGAACACCACATACACGGCGACGACCAGCAGCGCGATCGCGATGAAGGAACGGAAACTGAACCGCGACAGCGTGACCGTTTCCATGGAATCCGCGACCTCCTGCGGAGCCAAAGCCGCGATACGGGAACGCAGCGTGTTGAGCATGTGCTTGTCGCAGGTGGACAGGGCGCGTGTCGCCGCCGGAACCGCCGCCTTCTGGATGAATGGCGCCAGATCGATCAGTTGCTCGTCGCCCCACGTCCTGCGGGCGCATGCGATCGCACGGTCGATGCCGTTCAACGCTCCGAGCAGAACCAGCAGCTGTACTTTGTCCAGCGCATAGTTTGGCGGCGCGCTGCCATAGTCGCCATTCTGCCATCCTGCGATCACCGGCTGTCCGTTTTCCATGCGCGACAACGTTTCGGGAGTGATTCGACGATGGGTGAAGCCGTGCCGGTGCGCTTCGGACAGATAGGTCATGAACAATTCCATGTCATGGTCGGACATGGTGTTCGGATTGCATTCCAAGGGCATGTGGTCGCGGTGAAACACCAGAATGGACGATTCGCTGCTGTCTGCGACTCCGTAGACTCCCGGCATTGTCAATCCGGCGTTCTGCAGGCCGAGAATCATCGCGTAATGGTGGTGGATGGCGTCGAAGGAGGAACGGTCACGGCGCATGGAGACCCCGGTCAGCCTGACCCATTGCCATAGCTGGTTGAGATAGCCTGCCATATGCACTTGGTTATCGAGAACGGATACCGTGTATTGGTGGCCGTCGACGTCGATGGCGTCGTAGATGCGTGAGTTCTCGGTCAGATCATCGTCCAATGTGGTCTTCAGCATGCCGGAATCGGTGTAGGTCGCGAGCCTGCGGGAGAGCGACGCCACGTCGATGCCGATGGAACGGAGCGCCTGCGCCACCTGGTTGCCCCAAGCCCCGTTGGTCTGTGTGCCGAGCATGAAACGAATCAGCATGCCCAAGGCACGTCCCGCGGCAAAGGAGACCAGCACGCCGGAAAGCGAATTCCATGACAGCACCACGAACAGCACTGCGACCGTGTAGAGGATGTTCCAGCCCCATTTGGTACCGGAACGGGTGCGACGCGGTCCGGCGACGGTAAGGAATGAGGCCATCGCCGCATAAAAATCGGGAAGCAGTCCGGTTCCCACGGAAGTGCCGTTGGACATCATGGACATGATGAGGGTGCCATTGCCCGAGCCGCTGATAAGAGCGGAAATACCCCATATCGCAGCGAAACCGAGAATAAGGGCGATGGCGGAAACCACACTTTGCAGCCATTCCTTGGCGATGAGCAGCTGGATAAGCACGCTGACGGTAATGAAAACTATGGCGATCTGCTGCAACAGCGATGTCGGCACATCCATGAGCCAACTGACCACGTGGCCCGCGGAACGCACGTCGGACTCCACTCCGGAGGTGGTGCCATGCAAGTAGATGGAGAACAGGATGACGGCCGCGCCGACAAGCACGGCGAACAGCGCATGGAGCAGATCCGCGAAATCGCGGTTCCGTTTCGGCGGAACATCCTCAATGCGCGTTTCGTGTTTGCTGGTTGGGAAGTCGTGAGACACTATTGACCTGCTTTATAGGTACGTGGGTGAATACGTCCGGGTGACATGCACCTATTATCGTCTCCGATGATACGCCTTGGGGCGGCTGTGTGAAAACACAGCCGCCCCAAGGCGTATCATCCGCAAGATGAGTGTGGCGATGCGTTATCAGCGGTCGAAGTCAACCAGCTTGCTGGCAACTCCGGTGTATGTCGCCGGAGCCAACGCCTTGAGACGCGCCGCAGTGGCTTCGTCGAAGGCCTGCTGGTCGATGAACCGTTCGACGTCATCCTTGGAGATCTCGTGACCGCGCATGAGCTCCTTGACCTTCTCGTACGGCTTATCCATACCCGGCAGTCCGGCAAGCTCGCAGGCGCGCATGGCGGTCTGAATCGGCTCGCCGAGCACCTCCCAATTGGAATCGAGCTCGGCCTGGATGGCAACATCGTTCGGATGGATGGAGTTCAGACCACCCATCAGATTGTTCAACGCCAGCAGCGAATAACCCAGCGCGGAGCCGATGTTGCGCTGCGTGGTGGAGTCGGTCAGATCGCGCTGCCAACGTGATTCGACCAGCGTCGCCGACAAAGTGTCCAACAGCGAGCAGGAGATCTCCAGATTGGCTTCGGCGTTCTCGAAACGAATCGGATTGACCTTGTGCGGCATGGTGGAGGAACCGGTCGCGCCCTTGACCGGTACCTGCGCGAACACGCCACGGGAGATGTACATCCACACGTCCACACACAGGTTGTGCAGGATACGGTTGGTGTGGCTGATGGTACCGTACAGTTCGGCCTGCCAATCATGCGATTCGATCTGCGTGGTCAACGGATTCCACGTCAGACCCATACGGTTGGTGACGAACTCGCGGGAGACGGCCACCCAGTCAACATCAGGGCAGGCGGCCAGATGCGCACCGAACGTGCCGGTCGCGCCATTGATCTTACCGAGATATTCCTGGGCCTTGACCTTGTTGAGCTGACGGTTCAGACGATACACATAAACAGCCAGTTCCTTGCCCAGCGTGGTCGGCGTGGCAGGCTGGCCATGGGTCAGCGACAGCATGGCCTTGTCGCGGTAGGCGTCGGCCTTCTGTGCCAGATGGTCGACAATGGCCTGTGCTGCGGGCAGCCACACCTGCTCCACACCGTTCTTCACGCAACGGGCGATGGATAGGTTGTTGATATCCTCGGACGTGCAGGCAAAATGCACGAGAGTCTTCAATCCGGTCAGCTGGGTGTCATGACCCAACACATCGGCGGCCTTCTCCAGCTGGTCGTCGATGTAATACTCCACGGCCTTCACATCATGGTGGGTCTTAGCCTCATAAGCGGCATGCTGGGCAATGCCTTCGGCTCCGAAATTCTCCGGAATGGAACGCAGATACGCCTGCTCATCATCGGTGAGCGGCTTGACACCCGGAACGATGGTCTGATTGCCGTTGCCCTCGAAACCGTTGGCAAGCAGAATCATCCACTCGACTTCGACGCGCATGCGCTCGCGGTTCAACGCCGGTTCGCTCATGTATTCGACAAGGGGAGCGGTCTGCTTGTGGTAGCGGCCGTCAAGAGGGGTCAGTGCGATTGCGGGGGAGATGTCAGTAAGCTTCATAGACAACAGCATACGTTCAGCCGTGAACCATTGGTCCCGTCATTTGCTGATGCGTCCCTCATAATACTGGACCTCCTCCAGCTCGCCTTCCACGACCTCTTGGAAATGACGGTCATGGTCCAGCACGGATTTGCTTCCGGTGTCGTAGGCGTACCGGTATCCCGCTTCATGGTATTTCGGGTAGTGCGTGGAGTTCTTCTCCCCGGACGAATCACTGACTTCGGCTCCTGGAAAAGCCCTCTTCGGCGCATCTTCCTCATGGACGGAGCATCGTATGGTGAGCCAGTTCTCCGTATGGGGGTTGGCCTCCCCGTCAAGTGCCGCGATGCCTTCATCATCCATCTCGATGGCGGTGACCCGTGTTTTCTCGGGAATCTCGAAATTCGCTATCGGGGAGCCAAGCGTGGCGATATGTTGTATGTCGTATTTGTCTTGGAAATCCGTCGCCGCCGCTGCCGCGATGATGCCGCCCTGCGAATGGCCGACGATTTCCACGGGATCATCCGGCTGGATGCCGGCCTGTTTCATGGTCTCATCCAGGAAACGTAGGCTTTCCGCGGTTCCGCGCTGCCGCTCATCGGCACTCATCAGCTCGAAATTGGTGTACCAGTCCATAGGCGAATCGTGATTGCCGTCGGTCCCGGGAATGATGATCCTCCAAGCATATGTGCCATTGGCTTTGCGGTACTTGCAGCATGCGATGGTTCCGTATTCCAGACCGCTTTCACGTTCGCCGTTGAGAGGTCCTTCGGACAGCCGCCGTTGGTCGGCGATGGCGTCCTTCGTGCTTGTACCGCCTCTGACCACTTTGGTTTTCGGATACACACGGGTTACGGAGAGATTGTCTCCATGGTCTTTGTCGAAGTACGGTATGAGCAGTCTGTCGATTTTCTTAAGACCGCGATTGACCGAGCCTTTGCCGGAAAGCCCCTCTGCTATAACCGCTCCCGGTTTGGTGACCATGAATAAGGTTTTCGTGATGTATTCCAGGATGGACGTGTCTTTTGAAGGTCGTTCCTGTATGTTCAATCGGCTCGCATGCTCTCCGAGGACGCTCACGAAGCTTTCCTGCATCCATGCGGTGGATTCCACAAGATAGAATTTGTTGAATTTCCCCTCTTTGGCGTAACTGCGTCTTACCCCCATCAGTGCGCTGGCGGTCAAGGCGAGAATCGCGGATTCCCGTGATGACATGAAAAGCCCGCGTAACATGATATTCAGCCCTTTCCTGCTGGCTTCCTCAGCTTGGGCGTATAAGGATTGGGCTTGTGCGATCAATGAGGATAGCTCATTAAGCTGGGATGCCATGGATTGCAGGGCCTCGGCATGCGCTTCGCAACGTCCGAGCAGCTGCCGGTACGGCAATTCGATATGGTCCTGCGCCGTACACCGTGGACTTGCCCCGGTCAAAGCGGACAGGAGCGGTGTGGCGCGAGGGTGGATTTTGAGTTCATAGCCTGCGGCAATGAAGGATCTACGGGAAGTGCCAAGACGATTCGCTTGGTCTCTGAGGATTCTTGAAGCATTGAAGTATTCCCGGTATTCGGCGGTGGTGAATCTCTTTCCGCCAACGATGCGGGCCGTCACTCGTTGGTTCATGCCGCACCTGCCGACCAGAGAAGACGTGACGTGGCGATCATATCGTCACGTAGCAGAGCGGATTGCCGTGCGATGCGATTGAGACGGGTGCGGTATTCCTCGGCCGCGGTGCCGGTCCAGTCGGCCAGTCTGTTGGAGGCTATTGCCGCATCAAGTTCATCGAGAAGCCGTGACGCGGTAACAAGTTTCGCATTGATCAATGTTTGGGTGGTCCGCACGCCAATTCGGCAACGACAGGACATTCCCGACAGGGATGCCAACGAATTGAAGGCTGCGACGCCTGGGGCGGCACCAAGAAAAGCATTTGAAACGTTCATGGCAGCCATTTGACCACATTCGGTGTTGACGCCAATCGGAAAACAGAGCTTGTGGTCAAAGAACGAGTCTATGAAAAACCGTCGGCGTGTCGTTATTGGGAAAACAACGAAAACCACGTCGACGGCATGTGGATAACTATATTCGAAAAAGCCCCCTACCAGGGTTTGGTCTGCGAGGATGACGTGCTTGGGTTCTTTTTCGCAGCCGAACCTGAATCGTCATTGGGATCCGATTGCGTGGATTGGGCGTTCTGAGCCAATAGCTCCTCTATTTTCCGACGTTGTTCGTCGGATAGGTTTTCGTCGTTCTTGTGACTTGATTTATCCGATTCCTGAGCGTCGGCGGTGTTTGAATCCGTGGAGGCGGACTGATCGCTCTGCTCGGCTTTGATCTTCTTGGACGCGTGATCCGTAAGCTGGCTGGAAACATGACTGTTATGCTCGATTGATTCGCGCACTTGGGGCAGCAGCAGCGGCTTCATGGCTGATGCCTCGTTGAATTGGGCGTCCGTCTGCTGTTGCCTGGTGTGCAGCTTGTCCCAATCGGCATCGTCTTTTCTGCTGGTCGAGATGTTCTCCTGCAGGCTTTGCGTGGCCTGGTTGTAGCTATTGACGGCTGCGAGATTCACTATGGCCCATAGGGCGGCCATGACCAGCAACGCCGCCATGACGGCCAAAACGATGCGAACCGTCAGCGAGGCACGCGGTTTCATGGTTGTTCTGGTCATAGCAAACTCCTCGACTGAATTATCCAAGCCCCCAATTCGCATGCGAGCAGCAGCAGCGTGACGATGGCCAGTGGCCATACGACGGGCATCGTCCTGGTGCGCTTCTTGGTGGTTTGGGTGACTCGCCACTTATCGGACGCTTCCTTGGACACGCCGTCACGCATGGTGTTGGAGGCGTTCAACACCAGCGCGGTACCGCTCAACTCGTCGGCGATGGACGCCATCTCATCCTTGTTCATGCGTGACACTCCGGGTTTGCCGGTATCAGGGTCGGTGACCCACTGGTCCGCATTTCCATCGACGCCGTCGGCGATTACGGGAATGTTGCCTCCCTGCTCGCTGCCGATGGCTACGGTGAAGGCATCGGATAGGTATCGTCGCAATGATGAGAACGTGCGCCGTGCCTTTGATGAGGTCTGTTCTCCATCGGAAAACAGGTACAGCACGATCGCATCATCGGGATGCTGATCATGAATGGACTTGCAGGTCAGCAGCAGCTGGTCGATAGGGGCATCCAACGTCGAACCGGCCGAAACGGAAGTCGCCTCGGGCGCGAGTGTATCCGCCCAATTGTCGATCGCGTTCGAATCCGGGGTCAACGGCACGTCCAACGTGCCGGAAGCTCCGAATCGCAAAGCGGCGAAACTGGAATTGGGATATAGCGCGGTGACGTCCTTCACGGCTTGTTTTGCCACGTCGAGACGGCTTGACTGTTCGGCTGAACCATATTGCGCGTCTTTGACGGCCATGGAACCGGTCACGTCAACGGCCACCACCACGTCGGTGGCGTTCACCGCACGGCTATTGGTCGGCGCCACGATACTGGGCGTCAATGCCATGACCGACACCGTCAGACAAAGCAATACGCGCCGAACGCATGCCCAAACGGTTTCGTCGCTGTCAGCGCGGCGACGGACATGCAATACGATCTGCGCAATGGCGCAGGCCAGCAGAACCACGGCGACGGCTCCGCCGACAGGCCAACCCAAAGCAGGGGAAAGCGTCAGATGGTTCATCTCCTCAACCTCCAAGCCAATGCCAGCCAGACCATCAAAACGATGGCCAAGGCCAGTGTCCACCATCCGGGAGCATCCACCATGGCGGCCTTGTTGCTCGACTCGTTTTCATGGTTCCGCCGAGATTCGATTTCCTTGACCAGCGAAGAGACGGATGCTCCATTCGATTGGGTGAGAAACACCCCATGATGAGCTTCGATGGCGGATTTGAATTTCTGGGTGGTCTCGTCGGCCTCGCTTTGCTTCGGTCCGGAGAACAATCCATCCACGGTGATTTGGGCCTGCTTGGTCAGGTTCAGCGCCTCGTCAAGCGTATAGGTTGGTTTTCCGGAAACGACGTTGTCCGTGGCAAGCACGATGGATGCGGCGCGTTGACGCTCGGCATTGTCGGCGCTTGCGTTCCCATAGGCGAATCCGGGAAGCATGGCCGCGCAGCTCACCACGCCATCGCCAATCAGCGAAGTGGACTCCTTACGGTTCTGCGTGCCTTCCAGCCAGTCGGAAATCGCCTGATAATCGCTGTCCTTCATCTTGTCGATATCGTCTTGGGACTCGACGCCTGCGAGGATGCTGCTGGCTTTGTCAAGCTGTTTGGACACCAGTTCGTAGTCGTCGGTCAACGGAAAAACGGTACGTGACGTCGAATTGAAGATGCTCAGGCCGATTCTCTCGCCCTTGAAGCTGTCGACGAGTTGACGGTAGGTGTCGATGACCTCGCGGTCGTAGGGGAGCGCCGAGCCGGAAACATCCAAGCACAGCACGATGTCTCGGCTGCTGGCCTTCTCCTCGCCTTCATCCACGGTGCTGGGACGTGCCACCAGAGCCGTGGCGAGTGCCAACGCGACCACTAGAAGAATCACCGCCAAACGTGAAAGAACCCTCCACTGGCGGAATAATCTCGATGCGGATTCCGTGTTGAGGTCATCATCCAGGCTGAAGGTGCGGGCACTCTCGATGTCATCGGTTTTGTGGCGCGCGGCCACCAGCAACGTGACGCCGGCAACGGCCAGCACCACGATGACGCCTGCCAGAAAGGCCCAAGGCCAATGCCATGACAGTTGCATCTATCGCCACCTTTCCACAAGATTGGCCACCCATTCGCCAGCCTGCTCGACCGTGGCCTGCCTGGCGATGTGATTGCGCTCGGCATCCGCGAATTCCGGCGGATACAATGCCTCGATGGTTTGCCTGAGCAAGGTGAGACCCTGCTGGTTCCCCGTGGTCCGAGGCGTCTCTTCGATGTCGGTGAGCGTCTGGTTGCGCACGTCCGTTCCGGTGGCAGTGGAAGCAAAATCCCTGGCGATTGCGGCCAGCTGTGCGAAAGCCTCCTCGCGCTCCAGCTCCCCCTGGGCATGGCGGGACACAACATCATCGATACGCTGATGCCAGACGGTTTTGCCGGCAAGCGCGTCATGTCGGCCGCGATTGACTATTTTTGCGGGCTTCCGGCTCGGCCGGAGCCACCAAAACGACGGCAAGCAACAGACAGACCGCGATGACGACGGCCAAACCGTTCTCAAGATGAATCTGGTCCTTGATGACGAGGTCATCCTCGGCAAGGAAGAGCATCATGCCTTGTCTCCCAACGACAATACGGACGGGGCTCTCAATTGGTTACGTGTGGACTGGGCCAAAGCCGTGGAAACCATGCGCACGAACTCATGGAACATGCGTTCGCTGGAATCGGATCGGATTACCGTCGAGCCACAGCGATTCAGCTCATGGCGAATGGACGCAGCCAGGTATTCACGATGCGTTCGCACTTGCCCAGCTGTGTTTCCCCTACGCAGGAACGCAGGCACGCGTCGTTTTCCAGCCCCGTCAAGCACCACGCGCGCATGGCTGACATCAAACGGATTGATGGTGGCCACATCGATGAGCACCATCGGATGTGTCCTTGCAATCGTGCGGATGGCGCTCAAATGACGTTCCTCCAACGCATGCTCCTCGGTGGCGATGACGACCAGCGCCTCTTTGTCCCGAATGCGGCGTGCGTATTCCAGCAACGCGTCGATATTGCGGGGCCTGGTCCACTCGCGCTGCAATGCCGTATCCAAGGTTCGTTCGAACTGCGCCAGGCCACCGTTGAACGGCACCCGGGTGATGGAAGCGCTGTCGCCGAACACCATGGACACTTCGTCGCCTCGGCGCAGGCTGAGCGCGGCGAACATGCATAAGGCGTTTGCCGCCACCTGGTACGCCTGTTCCGAGGAAGGGCATGCGGCGGTCATTTCCTGTCCGACGTCAAGCAGCAACCATGCCTTCGAAGTGGAGGGACGCTCACGCTGCACCACCATTGGACGTCCCGCTCGGGCACTGGTCTTCCAATCGATGCGTTTCGCCTCGTCTCCCGGCTCATAGGCGTGGATATCCACGACATCGTCGGCGCCGAAGCGTTTGTTCGATGCGTGCGCGCCTTCGAGTATGCCGAGCGCCTTGCGTACCGTCGGCAGACTCAGCGTGGTTCCAAGCGTCTCGATTTTTCTGCGGATCGGATCGTCGGAACGGATCTGGTCGATCATGGAACGGGGACCGCCTGCACGATCGAATCCACCACCTGGTCGCTGGTGACGCCATCGGCAAGTGCTTCGAACGTCATCAGAATACGATGTCGCAACACTTCGTGGGCGAACGCCTTCACATCCTCAGGAATGACGTAATCTCGTCCCTGCAGGAGCGCGTTGGCCTGTCCTATGCGCACCAGCGCGATGGACGCGCGCGGCGAGGCGCCCAGCCTGACGAGCGAGGAAAGTCCTTGGACGGGCTTGGTTCCAGCGCCACGGGAGGTGGCCGCGATATTGACCGCATACTGCATGATCGCATCGGACACGTGCACACGACGTGCCGCGGAACGCAGGAATTCGACGTCGCTGATGGAAACGGTGTCACCGGTGAGCGCGTGCTGGTCTACGGTATCGGAGCCGCGGCGGGTCAGCATGGCGAGCATGCGTTGCTCTTCCTGCGCTGTCGGATAGGTCAGTACGGCCTTCATCATGAAACGGTCCATCTGCGCCTCGGGAAGATTGAAGGTGCCCTCTTCCTCGATTGGATTCTGCGTTGCGATGACCATGAATGGTTTCGGCAGCGCGATGCGTTGGCCTCCGATGGTGGTCGCGCCCTCCGCCATGGCTTCAAGCATGGCGGACTGGGTCTTCGCGTTGGAACGATTGATTTCGTCGAGCAGCACGAAATTGGCGTGGATCGGGCCGATCTGCGTGGAGAATTTCTGCGTGGCGAAATCGAAGACCTGAGTGCCGACCAGGTCCGAAGGCATCAGATCGGGAGTGCATTGCACACGTTTGAACGAGCCGGACACCGAAGTGGCCAAGGTCTGCGCGGCAGTGGTTTTTGCCAGACCCGGGACGGATTCGATGAGGATATGACCGCCGGCCACCAAAGTGGTGATCAGCGATTCACGAAGATTGTCCTGTCCGACCAGGGTCTGCGCGAAACGTCCGCGAATCTGCGAACCGATGTTCCTGGCGCGTGCGATGTCTTCGGCCGACAGCGTGGTTGGTCTTGCGGCTGCGGGCATGGGGATGGGTGCCGGTGCTGGCGCCGGATTCTTTGGAGGGAATAAAGCCATGGTTGCTACTCTAACGGGTCAAGCTGACGGGAGGGTCCAATCCACCGGCTGTTCTCCTGCTTCGATTAGCGCCTGATTGGCGCGGGAGAACGGTTTCGAGCCGAAAAATCCGTAGCGGGCGGACATCGGACTTGGATGGGGGGATTTGATGATGAAAGCGTTGGTGAGCAGGGGCTCCAACGTCTGCGCCTTTCGTCCCCACAGAATCGCGACCAGAGGCTTGACGCTGCCGTCAGGCCGACGGCGATTGTTCAATGCGCTGATGGCCGCGTCGGTGACCACTTCCCAGCCTCGCCCCTGATGACTTCCCGGCTTTCCCGGTTCGACGGTCAGGCATCTGTTGAGCAGCATGACGCCCTGCTTGGTCCAGGGTGTCAGGTCGCCGTTGGCCGGCATGGGCACGCCCAGATCGTCGGTCAGCTCGGTGTAGATGTTCGCCAGACTGCGCGGAATGGGCTTGACGTCCGGTGCCACGCAGAAGCTCAGTCCCACCGGATGGCCCGGCGTGGGGTAGGGATCCTGGCCGACGATAAGCACTTTGATGTCGTCGAATGGAATGGTAAACGCGCGCAGAATGTTCCTGCTGGCCGGAAGGTACTTACGTCCCGCCGCGATTTCCGACCTCAGAAAGTCTCCCATGAGATGTATCTGGGGTTCGACATCGGCGAGGGCCTGGGCCCATCCGGGCTCCACAAGATCCTTCAATGGTTTGATATGAGTCATACTTTCCCACTGTACGACGTGCCCTGTGGATGTCCATGCCGATTCCATGCGGAAACGTGTCGAATACGCGCAAAATCGACGATGCTGATTGTGGGCTGACTGCACGGGCCGGTACACTGGGGCGGTAAGTGTGAGAAATGAGGTTGCAGAAAATGGCTAAGCAGGACAAGGAGACCTACGAATCCTACGCCAAGGATATGTTCGACAATCCTCCGGCGGGACCGATGGGCGTGCACCGTGGCGCACGTTCCATGGCGTCCAGGGCTCTGCCGTATGTGATTGTCGTGATTGTGGCTCTGCTCGCCGGCTTGCTGTTCTGGGGAGTCTATTCTGGTGAGATCAGCAACCTGAGAATGCCTTGGTCGGCCAAGGAGGACTCTTCATCGTCCGTCTCCACGGCGGATAAGGCGGATAAGAAGACGGACGACACGTCCAAAGACGCCAAGACGGAGAACAAGAAGTCCGAGGACGGCAAGAAGACCAGTACTTCGGATGGCCAGTCGAAGGACGCTTCGGACGCCAACCAGAACGCGGAACAGAATAACGATCAGAACAATGGCCAGGATGCGGCTTCTGAGCAGAGCGTGAATCTGGCCACCGAGATCCGCGTGGTGAACGCCACCAGCATCACCGGTTACGCCAAGAGCAAGGCCGATGCCCTGACCCAGGCCGGATACACCAGCGTGACGCCCAGCAATCCGACCGGCAACGTTCCCAGCCAGACGGTTGTCTGGTATCAGAATGAGGCCGACAAGGCGACGGCGGAGAATGTCGCGCAGACGCTGGGAATCTCCAATGTCCAGCAGAGCAGCGGATTGGTCACGCCGATCGTTGTGGTGCTGTTGAACTGAAAAAACGCCGTCCGAACCGGTTTGGAACCTCGCCCGAACATAGGCGAGGTTCTTTTATTTTCTTGGAAATCCGGCGTTTTTCAAGTTGATTCGATGCGACTGACATCTTGCTCACAGCGCAAAGAACGTCATCGGGTTTGGCACTCTCGACGTGAGAGTGCTAATCTGCGAATTAGCACTCGACGAGTGAGAGTGATAACTGGCAGCTGACGGCTGGTTCTGATTGTCGCTCCGAAGGTGGAAATAATACCGTGTAGCCATATGTGGAGGAACAATGGCAAAGATGATTGCATATGACGACGAAGCTCGTCAGGGAATGCTCGCGGGTCTCGACAAGCTCGCTGACACCGTCAAGGTCACCCTTGGTCCGAAGGGCCGCAATGTGGTGCTTGACAAGACCTACGGCGCTCCGACCATCACCAACGATGGCGTTTCCATCGCAAAGGAAATCGATCTGGACGATCCGTATGAGCGTATCGGCGCCGAACTGGTCAAGGAAGTCGCCAAGAAGACCGATGACGTTGCAGGCGACGGCACCACCACCGCAACCGTGCTGGCCCAGTCCCTGGTGCATGAGGGTCTGAAGAACGTCACCGCCGGCTCCAATCCGATTGCTTTGCGTCGTGGCATCGAGAAGGCTTCCGAAGCCATCGTCAAGGAACTCGTCGCAGCGGCCAAGGACGTTGAGACCAAGGATCAGATCGCTGCCACCGCAACGATCTCCGCTGCTGATCCGGAAGTCGGCGAGAAGATCGCCGAGGCTCTGGACAAGGTCGGCCAGGATGGCGTCGTGACCGTCGAGGATAACAACCGCTTCGGTCTTGACCTTGATTTCACCGAGGGCATGCGTTTCGATAAGGGCTACATCGCTCCGTACTTCGTGACCAACGCCGAGGACCAGACCGCCGTTCTCGAGGATCCGTATATCCTTCTGACCTCCGGCAAGCTGAGCTCCCAGCAGGATGTCGTCCACATCGCCGAGTTGGTTATGAAGACCGGCAAGCCGCTGCTGATCATCGCTGAGGACGTTGACGGTGAGGCTCTGCCGACCCTGATTCTGAACAATATCCGTGGCACTTTCAAGTCCTGCGCTGTTAAGGCTCCGGGCTTCGGCGACCGCCGTAAGGCCATGCTGCAGGATATGGCCATCCTGACCGGTGCCCAGGTGGTGTCTGATGAGCTGGGCCTGAAGCTTGATTCCGTCGACATGTCCGTGCTTGGTACCGCCAAGAAGGTCATTGTCTCCAAGGATGAGACCACCATCGTGTCCGGTGGCGGCTCCAAGGAGGATGTGGCTGCCCGCGTCGCTCAGATTCGTGGCGAGATCGCCAACACCGATTCCGATTACGATCGTGAGAAGCTGCAGGAGCGTCTGGCCAAGTTGGCCGGCGGTGTCGCCGTCATCAAGGTCGGCGCTGCCACCGAGGTTGAGGCCAAGGAACGCAAGCATCGCATCGAGGATGCCGTGCGCAACGCCAAGGCCGCTATCGAGGAAGGTCTGCTGCCGGGCGGCGGTGTCGCCCTGATCCAGGCTGCCGCCAAGGCCAAGGACGACGTCAAGCTCGAAGGCGACGAGGCCACCGGTGCCGCGATCGTGTTCCGTGCCGTCGAAGCCCCGATCAAGCAGATCGCCGAAAATGCTGGCCTGTCCGGCGATGTGGTGATCGACAAGGTTCGCTCCCTGCCTGACGGCCAGGGCCTGAACGCGGCCACCAACGAGTACGAGGACCTGCTGGCCGCAGGCGTCACCGACCCGGTCAAGGTGACTCGTTCCGCTCTGCAGAACGCAGCTTCCATCGCTGGACTGTTCCTGACCACCGAAGCCGTGGTGGCCAACAAGCCGGAACCGCCGGCAGCCGCTCCGGCAGCTGGCGCCGACATGGGCTACTGATTGAAAGACCGGAAGCTTCCATAGGCTCAAATAGCTGATATGAGGCCCGCTTCCCGATGGGGAGCGGGCCTTTGCTTATCTGGAAGGCGCCTTACGCGCGCTTTCTACTGCGCGAACAAACGCGACGCCTGCATTTCGGTCTCCGAATACAACGTGGAGGCCTGCATCAATGCGCGCTGGATTGATTCAAGCGACTGCTCCATCTGCTGCTGCGCGGCACGCCACTGTTCGGCGACCGCTGTGAACTGCGTCGCAGCCCCGCCGCGCCAAACGCTCTGCAGATTGTTGAGATTGCCGTACATGCCCTGCACGGCCTGTCGGATGGATTGGATGGAGGCGTTGACGGCGGCGCTCGAGGACTGAATCTGCTCGCTGTCGACTTGATACTGTGGCATGTGCCGGTCCTTTCAATGATGATTGGTGTGTTTCTCCATGCGATCGCGGTTGGCGCAACCGGACGGTACAGTGGATGCTATGTCATCAGTGAGCGTGTGCAACGAAAAAAACGGAGCTGTGGTCGGAGAACATATGCATTTGGGTTCCGTCGGCGTGTCGCGAAACGGCGGCAGAACGGCAAAAGGTTGGAATATCGCGATTTGCATGTTGCTGGCGAGCGTGCTGGGTTTGTGTTTGATGCTGTGGATAACTCCGCCGGTCCATGCGGATGACAGTGCCGGATTGGGCATTACAGCCACGGACGACATCACCGACACGCAGAATCTGCTCGGTTCGAATGTCTCGGAGATCACGGACGCCATCAACCAGACGAAAAAGGAGACCGGCGTCACCGTCCGTTTGGTGTATCTGGACAGTTTCAACGCCAAGGGCAAGCCGGATAAATGGGTGAGCGCGCTGCTGGAATCGTTGAACCCGAAACCGAATACCGTGATGTTGGCGGTTGCCTCGAATGACGGCAATCTGGTGGTGGCCGTGTCTTCGAACTCGGAGGAATGGCTGAAGAAGAAGTCGACCGTCGACGCGCTGTCCGATGCCGCGCAAAAACCGTTGATGGAAAGCGATCCGGACTGGGCGAAGTCCGCGACCGACATGATGAATCAGATTTCGGTGCAGAAAAAGACCTCGACTTCGTCGCGGACCATATGGATTGGCGTGGGAGGATTCGCCGGCGCGCTGCTGCTTCTGGTGGTGATTCTGGTGGTGTTCCATATCCTGCGCAAGAAGGGCGTGATCGGGCATCGGCGTAAGGGCCGCCATAGCGGCCGTCATGGTGCGGTCGCCGAACGTATCCAACCGGTCAAAGAGTGGGGCGCCGAATCGGAAAACGAGGATTATGTCAATCCGGATACCGCTTCAACGCAAGATTCAGAATCCGTTCAGGAAACATCCAGTGAAGGGAGCGATGCTTAAGCCATGAGCAAGCCTATTGAAGCATCCATTGTCGTTGTCGATGACGAGCCGTCCATCCGAGAGCTGCTGGTGGCGTCCCTGCATTTCGCCGGTTTCGAAGTGAACACGGCCGCTTCGGGATCCGAAGCCATCGAGGTCATCGAAAGGCTGCAGCCGGATCTGATCGTGCTTGATGTGATGCTTCCGGACATCGATGGGTTCACGGTGACCCGACGCATCAGGCAGGAAGGCATCACCACGCCGGTGCTGTACCTGACCGCTCGCGATGACACCCAAGACAAGGTCATGGGGCTTACCGTGGGAGGCGACGACTATGTGACCAAGCCGTTCAGCCTCGAAGAGGTCGTGGCCCGAATCCGCGCCATCCTGCGTCGCACCCAGCAGCAGGTGGAGGACGATCCGATCATCCGTGTGGGCGATCTCGAAATCAACGAGGACTCGCACGACGTGTCCCGAGCCGGACAGCCAATCGACCTGAGCCCCACCGAATACAAGCTTCTTCGCTACCTCATGGACAATGAAGGCCGCGTGCTGTCCAAGGCGCAGATTCTCGATCACGTGTGGCAATACGATTGGGGCGGGGACGCGGCCATCGTCGAATCGTACATCTCCTATCTTCGCAAGAAGGTCGATGGCATCGTCATCGAGGATGAGAACGGCGACAAGCACAAGGTAACGCCGCTGATCGAAACCAAGCGCGGCATTGGCTATATGATTCGCGCTCCCAAGAACTAGATTCAGCCATGAGCAAGAATCCCAGTTCGCCGTCCACGGGCCACGCCTCCAATCCTTCGGCCATTCCGGCCCCCATGCAGCCTCCCCGGTCGCTGCCGAAGCAGAACAAGGTATGGAGCCGTTTCACCCGCAGGATTCAAGCGATTCCGCTGAGCACGAAACTGGTCACCTGCATCATCGTGCTGCTGACCATCGGCACCATCGGCATCTCCTTTTCCATACGTACGTTGGTGGGCAATTATCTGCTGCAGAAGACCGATACGCAGCTGATCAACCAAGCCCAGCTGATTTTCAACAGCATGGACTCGCTCAGCAGCGACACCGGCGATGACGGGCGCAGCCTCATGAACACGTATTACGTGGAGGTGCGCGACAGCGAATACAAAAGCACGGGTGCCGGATCGGTGCCCATGCTCCGTGACGGAGTGGTTTCGGAACCAAGCCTGCCGGCCGACGGCAGCATCGACGGCGTCACTCTTGGACAGCCATTCACGACACGTGCGGTGGTGCACATCACCACAAGCCGCACCCCGGATCATTCCATCATGCAGGCTGCGCAGTCGCCATGGCGTGTTGTCGCGTTGCCTTGGAACGAGAAGACACGGACCGGGCAAGTCAAGGACAGTGGCGTCGTGTTCATCGGCCTGTCGCTGAGCGATCAGATCGACACGGCCAACACATTGACGCGATTCTGCGCGATGGTGGGCATCGCGGTGGTGCTGATCGGCGCGATACTCGGCACCATTCTGGTGCAAAGCACGCTCGCGCCCTTGAAGCGGATTGAAAAGACCGCCGCGAAAATCGCCGCGGGAGATCTCAGCCAACGTGTGCCAGACCTGCCGGAAAGCACGGAGGTCGGCTCTCTGTCCATGTCGCTGAACACCATGCTGACACGCATCGAGGAGAGCTTCCACGCGCAGGAAGAGACCACCGAAAAAATGAAGCGGTTCGTCTCGGACGCCAGTCACGAATTGCGTACGCCGCTCGCCGCCATTCACGGGTACGCCGAGCTGTACAAAATGCAGCGCGACATGCCTGGGGCTTTGGAGAGGGCTGATGAATCCATCGAACATATCGAGGCATCCAGCGCGCGTATGACGGTTCTGGTGGAGGACCTGCTGTCTTTGGCTCGTTTGGACGAAGGACGTGGCATCGACATCACGCAGCAGGTGAAGCTGACCTCCGTGGTGCGCGACGCAGCCGATGACCTGCATGCGCTTGACCCCGACCGCGGCATTTCCTGCGGACAGGTCGTGCTCCAACCAGGTACCGATATGGACCATCCCGCCCAATTCGCCTTCCAAAATGGCCAGATGCCCCAGATTGAGTTGAAGGGTGATGCTTCGAGACTGCGTCAAGTGGTTACCAACATCGTGGGCAATATCCACCGGTATACGCCGGCGGACTCGCCTGTGGAGATCTCCATGGGTGTGCTCCCCGCGTCGATCAGTCCCGAATCCCTATCCCGTATGCCGTCCAATGAGCAGTCGCTTCGCCATCTGGTCGAAGCCATCGAAGTGGGGCAGTCCATGCAAGTGGGTATGAACTACGCGATTGTGCGATTCAGCGACCACGGTCCCGGCGTGCCGCCGGAGGCACGGTCGAAGATCTTCGAACGTTTCTACACCGCCGACCCGTCGCGTGCGCGTCAGAAGGGCGGTACGGGACTCGGCATGGCAATCGCGCAATCCGTGGTCAAGGCGCATCATGGATTCATCTGCGCATCCGGCAGCGAAGGAACGGGACTGACCCTGACGGTGGTGCTGCCGATCGCCCCGGTCGAACCCAAGCCGCAGCCGATTACGGCGAGCGAGAATCGAAAAAACGAAAAAAAGAATCGCAAATCAAAGAAATAACGCTCTTTTCCGTCGGGAAAGCAGACGCTATCGGCGCGGAAGGATGGGTGCGGCCCACCTCTTGCGCTAAACTGTATCTTTGGTTTGAAAATGGGCGAATGGTTTTACCTATTCGCGTGAAGGTATCTGATCAGCAAAATGTGAGGTGACAATGCCGAGCGGACGTGTTCGTTGGTTTGATGCGAACAAAGGCTATGGTTTCATTCAGACGGGTGAGGGCACGGATGATGTGTTCCTGCCCGCTGCCGCCCTTCCCGAGGGCGTGAAGACGCTGCGTAAGGGCGCCAAGGTCGAGTATTCCGTCATTGATGGTCGTCGTGGGCCGCAGGCGATGGGAGTGACGCTGGTTGCCTCGGCCCCGTCGCTGGTTAAAGCCACCCGTCCGAAGCCGGACGATATGGCCGCCATCGTGGAGGATCTGATCAAGCTGCTTGACTCCGCGGGCAATCAGCTTCGTCGACATCGCTATCCTTCACCGGCTGAAAGCAAGAAGCTCGCCACGCTTCTGCGCGCGGTCGCCGACAATTTCGACGTACAGGAATAGAGTTTCATGTCCGATACCACAATGGATCCCAAGGCAATCGCCCAAGCGGTCGCTGTCACAGTGTCCGACGAGGACGGTCAGGTCGGCGACTTCGTGGAAGCCATCGACCTGGGAGACAACGTCACCGATTTCCGCTTCGAATCCCGAGTACGCGGCTACGAAGGCTGGCAATGGTCGGTCACGTTATACCATGATGTCGAACTGGACCATTGGACGGTCAACGAATCATCCCTGGTCCCGACCGACAAGGCCCTGCGTCCGCCAAAATGGATTCCTTGGAAGGACCGTCTCGAGCCGGGCGATTTGGCGGTGACCGATTCAATCGGCACCGATCCCGATGACCCCCGCATGGAAGAGGGCTTCCGCAAGACGCAGGATGCCGAAACATCGGACGATACGGACGACAAACCGTCAGTCGCGGATGAAACCGTACAGGAACCGGCGATGGATGGAAACGCTTCGGATGAGTCTGAGAAGACGGACGTTTCGGAGGATTCCGAACAGCCTGTGACGTCCGAAGAGGATGTCGAAGAGGCGGTCGAGGAATTCGACCTGTCCCGCAGGCACGTGTTGACTCCGCTTGGCCGGTCGCAGACCGCAAAACGTTGGTACGAAGGCCCACATGGGCCAAAATCGCTATCCACCAAGACGGCCGACGGCAATCCTTGCTCCACATGCGGATTCTTCATTCCGCTGAAGGGTGAGTTGAACCTGCTGTTCGGCGTGTGCGCCAACAAGTGGAGCCCGGATGACGGCAGGGTCGTGTCCATCGATCATGGCTGCGGAGAGCATTCCGAAATCGATCCGCCGGAGCCGTCGCATCTGTGGGTGCAGTCGAAGCCGGCGTTCGACGACATGCATATCGATATCATCGCCCAGGCGCCGCGTGACGAGCGGGGCTCCGTGGAGCTGATCGAACAGCTTTCGTCCGATGACGACCATAATCCGAATGAGGATGAGGAAGGTTCGGACGCGGACATCGAAGCCAACACCATCGACGACGACGCCAGCCAAGAGGATGTGCTTGAGCATGTGGCCTCCGACGATGCGCCTGAAGTAGAGACCACCGTCACCGTGGTCGACGAGAATAAGCCGGAAACGTCGGACGATACCGAATCGGCTGATACGGCTGAGCCGACTGAATCGGACGAGCCAGTCGAACAGACTGAACAGGTTGATTCCGCCGATTCCGTCAATTCCGCCGGGTCGGTTGAGCCGGTTGAACAGATGGATGAGACGGTAGTTGAGCCGACTGCTGAAACCACCGAGCAAACGGAAAACAAATCGATGGAAGACGAATCGGTGGCGGCTGAAACAACGGAAAGCGAAATGACGGAAGCTGATTCGTCGGCTCAAGCCGAATCCGACGAATAATCGTCATCGTATATGAGAGGGCCACGTACCTGAATGTGTACGTGGCCCTCTCATATCTTGTTTTCTTTTTTATGCGGTCAGTGCACGACGGTGACGGTGCAGTCTGCGAAGTTGATGATCTGCTTGGAAACCGATCCAAGGAAATGCGCGTCCAGACCGGACAAGCCGCGCGAACCGACCACTAGATGACGTGCGTAGCGGGAAGCCGCGATAAGCCCCTTCGAGGCGGGAATATGGAAAGCGTGCGATTCGATTTGGAAATCGTCGGGAATGTTCGCTGATGAAACCTGAACCGAATCGAGTAATTCATCAAGCATGCGTTCCGCCTGCGCCTGGCCGACGGAGATGGGAGCGACGGCGTTCTCATACCCTTTGACCACGCCCAAATCTTTCAGCTGCCAGCAGAACATGACCTGCAGGGGAGCGTGATGCAGGGCCGCGAAATCGATGGCGAAACGCAAAGCGTGTTTGGAGGTCTCCGAACCATCAACGCCTACAACCACCGGACGCTGGTTCCGAGGCAGGGGAGAACCCGGCATCGTGTAGGAGACCGTTTCCTCGGTCGGCGTAAGCGCATTGGCGATGGCGTCCTGCACGGATGCCTCTTCATCATCGAGGATACGCACCACGGTGACGGGCACCTTCGCCTCCTCTGCAAGAGAAGCGGAAAGCGATCCCAGAAACCATCGTGCCACGCGTCCAAGCGAACGACGTCCGACGACGATCTGTTGGGCGTCCTTGCCGATTTCCAGAAGCGCTGCCGTTCCGGTGGCTTTGACGGAGGTGAGTTTGACGCGGTTCTCGTCAATCGTCATGCCTTGCGAGGCCTGGGCCACCCATTCGCGCAGCCGACGGGCGATATCATGACGCATCTGCGCCCATTGCTCCTCATCTTCCGGCTGGGATCCCATATCCCATGAATGGGTCCATGCGTAGACCGCATTCACCTGCTGTCCGGTCAGTGATGCTTCGCCAAGAGCCCAACGCAGGGCTGCGAAGGATTCATCGGACCCGTCGACGCCGACGACGATGTCGCCTCGGCGGGAATCCATCACATCATTCGATTGCAGGATGGTGTCGCTCATTTGGTGACCTCCTTGGTCGTTGCCATAAGTCAAGCATATCCGTTCCTTTGCGTCCATAGCGCAATTTACGCGCCGGTGGAATAAACGTCACCGCGAATCGGTAGAGTGTTGAAGGACTAACAAGAGTGGAAGGACAAGCATGTTCGAACGGTTTACCGACCGTGCGCGACGCGTGATTGTGTTGGCGCAGGAAGAAGCTCGGACCCTCCAGCACAACTACATCGGCACCGAGCATCTGCTGCTGGGCCTGATTCGTGAGGGTGAAGGCGTTGCCGCCAAGGCATTGGCCTCGAAGGGCGTGACCTTGGACGACACCCGCAAGCAGGTCGAAGAGATGATCGGCAAGGGAAATGCGTCGCCGAACGGCCACATTCCCTTCACCCCGCATGCCAGGCAGGTGTTGGAGCTGTCGCTACGTGAGGCGTTGCAGCTGGGGCACAGCTATATCGGCACCGAGCATATCCTGCTCGGTCTGATTCATGAGGGTGAAGGCGTCGGCACACAGGTGCTGATCAAGATGGATGTCAACCTTGGCGAGCTGCGTAGCGCCACCATCGATCTGATCCGAGGCAATTCCAGCGACGGCAAGAACGATGGCAAGGGCGAACTCGCCAATGCCGGTGGCGTGCAGGACCGTCGCAATCAGACCGGTTCCGCGATTCTCGACCAGTTCGGCCGCAACCTTACGGCCGAGGCTGCCGCTGGGAAGCTCGATCCGGTGATCGGACGATCCAACGAGATCGAGCGTGTGATGGTGGTGTTGAGCCGCCGCACCAAGAACAACCCGGTGCTGATCGGCGAGCCTGGCGTAGGCAAGACCGCGGTGGTCGAAGGACTCGCGCAGAAGATCAACGCCGGTGATGTGCCGGAAACGCTGAAAGGCAAGCAGGTCTACTCCTTGGACCTCGGTTCCATGGTTGCTGGTTCCCGCTACCGTGGCGATTTCGAGGAACGCTTGAAGAAGGTTTTGAAGGAGATCAAGACCCGCGGCGACATCGTGCTGTTCATCGATGAGATTCACACCATCGTGGGCGCAGGCTCCGCGGATGGCGCTTTGGGCGCTTCCGATATGTTGAAGCCGATGCTGGCCCGTGGCGAACTGCAGACCATCGGCGCGACCACCACCGACGAGTACCGCAAGTACATCGAGAAGGATGCCGCGCTGGAACGTCGTTTCCAGCCGATCCAGGTGCACGAGCCGACCATCGCCGAGACCATTGAGATTCTGAAGGGCTTGCGTGAGCGTTACGAGAACCACCATCATGTGACGATCACCGATGGCGCGCTGCAGGCCGCGGCGGAACTTTCCAGCCGCTACATTCAGGACCGCCACCTGCCCGACAAGGCCATCGATCTGATCGATGAGGCCGGCGCCCGACTGCGTATCCGCAGGCTCACCGCTCCGCCGGAGCTCAAGGAATTGGACGCCAAGGCTGCCAAGCTGGCCGAGGAGAAGGACCAGGCCATCAAGGACCAGGACTTTGAGAAGGCCGCCGAGCTGCGTGACAAGCAGGAGAAGATCGAGTCCGAGCGCAAGGAGAAGGAATCCGCTTGGCGTGAGGGCGAGTCCGATGTGAAGATGGTGGTGGATGAGGACGTCATCGCTGAGGTGATTTCCCAGACCACCGGCATTCCGGTGTTCAAGCTCACCCAGGCCGAGTCCAAGAAGCTCATGGGCATGGAGAGCGAACTGCACAAGCGCATCATCGGTCAGGATGAGGCTGTGTCCGCATTGAGCCGTTCCATCCGTCGCGCACGCGTCGGATTGAAGGATCCGAAGCGTCCGGCTGGTTCGTTCATCTTCGCTGGCCCGACCGGCGTTGGTAAGACCGAGCTGGCCAAGGCCCTCGCCGAATTCCTGTTCGACGATGAGGATGCGCTGATCCGCGTGGACATGTCGGAATTCTCCGAAAAGTACGCCGCGTCGCGCCTGTTCGGTGCGCCTCCGGGATACGTCGGCTACGAAGAAGGCGGCGAACTTACCGAAAAGGTGCGTCGCAAGCCGTTCTCCGTGGTGTTGTTCGACGAAATCGAAAAAGCCCATCCGGACATCTTCAACACGCTGTTGCAGGTGCTGGACGATGGCCATCTGACCGACGGCCAGGGACGCAAGGTGGACTTCAAGAACACCATCATCATCCTGACCACCAACCTCGGCACTCGTGACATCGCCAAGGCCGCCAACACCGGTTTCAACCTGGGCACGAACACCGAATCGAGCTACCAGCGCATGAAGGAACAGGTCTCCGCCGAACTCAAGCAGCAGTTCCGTCCGGAGTTCCTGAACCGTCTGGATGACATCATCGTGTTCAAGCAGCTCACCGAACCGCAGGTGCGCCAGATCGTCGACTTGGATGTCAAGCAGCTCAACGACCGTCTGTTCGACCGTCACATGTCGCTCGAACTGACCGACGCGGCCAAGGATCTGCTCGCACAGAAGGGCTTCGACCCGCTGCTGGGCGCCCGTCCGCTGCGTCGCGTGATCCAGCGCGACATCGAGGACGCCATTTCGGAGAAGATCCTGATGGGCGACCTCGAAGATGGCCAGCGCGTGAAGGTGGACGCCGAAGGCGAAGGCATTCTGGGTGAGTTCACGTTCACCGGCGAGGCCTTCGAAGAGCCGAGCCAGACGGATAATCCGGTGAAAGCGACCGAAACGGCCGCTGAAACCGATGCCGCCACTGAACCGACGGCATCGACGGAACCGGCTGATTCCGCGCAGTCGCAGAACTGATTTCCAACGTTGCCGGGGTAAGAACCCCGGCAACGCGTATGCAAAAAGACCGGTGGGTTTCATGATGGAATGTCATGAAACCCACCGGTCTTTTTTACATATGCCTATTCGTCCAGCTATCCGTTCAGCTGGACGGTTGTGGTTCCGCCCGCTTCCAAGCGGAACCACAACCGTATCGCTCTATGGGAGCGTCATTACTTGATGGCGTTCAGCCACTGCTCCTTGGTGGCCTTCTCCGCCTCAAGCTTGGCCTTCTTCTTCGGATCGGACTCAGCGGCGATCTGGGCGTCAAGTTCGGCGAGCTGGGCGTTGAGCTGCTCCTCGAAGGAGGACTTACGGGCGTCGGCTTCCGGATCGGACTGCTTCCAGGCGGCATCCTCAACAGCCTTGATCTGCTTGTCGACAGCATCAAGACGGCTTTCGATGCGGTGCATGTCATCGCGCGGAACGTAGCCGATCTGGTCCCATTCCTCCTGAATGGCGGCCAATGCCTGGCGAGCCTGCTTGGCGGCCTTCTCATCCTTGACCGGCACCAAAGCCTCAGCCTTGGTCAGCAGTTCTTCCTTCTTGGCGAGATTTTCCTTTTCGGACGAGCTAATCTGCTCGCGATCGGCCTGACGGGCGTTGAAGAACGTGTCCGCCGCAGCACGGAAACGTGCCCACAGCGCGTCATCATCACGACGGCCCGCACGACCGGCCTTCTTCCAACGATCCATCAGCTCGTTGAACTTGCGGGAGGTTTCCATCCAAGCGGTGGAATCCTTGATCTCCTCGGCTTCGGCGATGATGGCCTCCTTCGCGGCCTTGGCGTTGCTGCGCTCCTCATCGCGGCCCTGGGCCCACTTGCGGCGGGCGCTGTTGAACGTAGTGCGGGCGGAGGAGAAACGGGACCACAGGGCGTCGGCGTCGGCCTTGTCGAGACGGACGCTATTGTGCTGGTGATCCTGCCACTGCTGGAACAGCGAACGGAACTTGTCCGCGGTGGAACGCCAGTTGGTGTTGTCGCCCAGGGAATTGGCCAGAGCCTCGGCCTTCTCCACAATCGCGGTACGTTCGGCCAGCGCCTTGGCGACGGCGGCCTTGTGGGCCTCGCTCAGCTCGGCCTTCTTGGCCGCTCCGGCCTCCTTCAGTGCTTCGAACTGGGACTTGAGCGCCTCAATATCTCCGACGACGGCCGGCTGCTCGATTTCGGCGGAAAGCGTCTTGATGGACTCGTCGATCTCACGGTTCTTCACATTGCTGGACTTGAGCCTGTTGGCGAACAGGTCGAGCTTTGCCTTCAGATCGAGATAGCGACGGGCATACAGTGCCAGGGCCTCTTCCTTGGAAGCGTCCGGGAACTGTCCGACCTCGCGTTCTCCCTCGCCTTCCTTCACGAACACGGTGCCGTCATCGGCGACACGGCCGAACGCTTCGGTGGCCTTGATATCGGCTTCGGAGAATCCGGTGGAGGTTGCAGGACGCTGCGGAGCCTTCTTGGCGAAGGCCGCGGGGCTCGGCGCATGCGGCTTCATGGCCGCTGGGCTCGGGACGGCCGGTTTGCTGGTCTGGGTTGCGGGCGTCGCTGCCTGCTCGTTGGTTTCAGTGGTGTTCTCGGACGCGGTGATATTCTCGTCGGCCATGGCCAGCTCCTTACGTAAGCTTCATGTAGTGCAGGGGTGACGGTCCGTGACGTGCGCTTCCAAACCTTGAAAAACGCGCGGCATTTTCCGTAACCTCATTTATTATAGAGAACCGTGGCTAAAGGTGCATCTATTTCAGGATTTCCAGAGTGGCTCCCCTCTGAACGTGTTGTGGAGCAGCGTGTCATCGACACGCTCCGTAATGTATTCGAGCTCAATGGCTTCATAGGCATTGAAACCCGTGCTGTTGAGCAGGGTTCCAGCCTGCTCAAGAAAGGCGAGACCAGCAAGGAGATTTACCTGCTGAGCCGTCTTCAGGAAGTCGGCCACGAGTCCGACACTCCGATTGAGGATCGTCTTGGTCTGCACTTCGATCTGACCGTTCCGCTGAGCCGTTATGTCGTCGAACATTCCGGCGATCTGGCGTTCCCGTTCAAACGTTGGCAGATTCAGAAGGTCTGGCGTGGCGAACGCCCGCAGGAAGGACGTTTCCGCGAGTTCGTGCAGGCCGACATCGACGTGATCGGCAATGGCGATCTGCCCGACCATTACGAGGTCGAATTGCCGTTGGTCATGGTGTCCGCATTGGAACGTCTGCGCGAGTTCGGTCTGCCGAAGGCCACCGTGCATGCGAACAACCGCAAACTCTCCGAAGGCTTCTACCGTGGTTTGGGCCTTACGGATATCGAAGGCGTGCTGCGTGAGATCGACAAGCTCGACAAGATCGGCGCCGATGAGGTGGCCAAGCTGCTCGTCGAAGGCTGCGGCGCCGACGAAGCCCAGGCCCGTGCCTGCCTCGAACTGGCCGAGCTGACCGCCGCCGACGGCAAGGAACTGTCCGACAAGTTCGACGCATTGTGCGCCAAGCATGACATCGCGTCTGATTCCGACGCCTACGTGTTGGCACGCCAGGGACTCGACACGCTGGCGATGATCGTCGACGAGGCCGCGCGCATCCGTCCGGGCTCCGTGATCGCCGATCTGAAAATCGCCCGTGGTCTTGATTACTACACCGGTTCCGTGTATGAGACGTTCCTCGACGGCGCCGCCGCTTTGGGCTCCATCTGCTCCGGCGGCCGTTACGACAACCTCGCATCGCAGGGCAACAAGAAGTACCCGGGCGTGGGCCTGTCCATCGGCCTGTCCCGCCTGGTCTCCTACATGCTGCACACCGCGGGCGCGCACGCCAACCGTGTGTCTCCGGCATCCGTGCTCGTGGCGGTATGGAATGAAGCCGACCGCTCCGCGTCCAACCTGATCGCCAACCAGCTGCGCTCCCGTGGCATCGCGGCGGACGTGGCGCCGACCGCGGCCAAGCTCGGCAAGCAGATCAAATATGCAGACAAGCTCGGCATCCCGTACGTCTGGTTCCCGGCCGACGCTTCCGAAGAGGGCGCCCAGGACGAAGTCAAGAACATCATCACAGGAGACCAGCGGCCGGCTGACGCACAGTCGTGGGAGCCGGATACTGTGTATGCCCAGCAAACCGTTACCGTTGAAGCCTGAAATCGCAAGACTTCGCAACATACAAGAGGATAAGGAATAGGGGAAGCATGAGCCAGACGGCTTACAGAACACATCATGCAACCGAAGTGACCGAACAGCTCGTCGGTCAGAAGGTGACGCTCGCCGGTTGGGTCGATCGTCGCCGCGACCACGGTGGCGTGGCCTTCATCGATCTTCGTGACAACACCGGTCTGGTGCAGGTCGTCATCTATGACGAGGAGATGGCCCGTCCGCTGCGCTCCGAATTCGTGATCCAGGTCGTCGGCGAGGTTCGTCTGCGTCCGGACGGCAACGAGAACGAGCATCTGGCCACCGGCAAGATTGAAGTCGTGGCCGAAAGCATCGAAGTGCTGGCCAAGTCCGATGCTCTGCCGTTCCAGGTCTCCACCGCTCTTGAGAACGAGTCCGAGAACAAGCTGCCGGGCGAGGACGTGCGTTTGAAGTACCGTTACCTCGACCTGCGTCGTCCGTCCATGCAGCGCAATCTGAAGCTGCGAGCCCAGATGTCGAAGGCCGCCCGCCATGCGCTGGAGGAAATGGGCTTCGAGGAGATCGAAACCCCGACCATGATCAAGTCCACGCCGGAAGGCGCCCGTGACTTCGTCGTGCCGGCCCGTCTGGTGCCGGGTTCCTGGTACGCTCTGCCGCAGTCCCCGCAGCTGCTCAAGCAGCTGCTCATGGTCTCCGGCGTCGAGCGTTACTACCAGCTGGCCCGCTGCTATCGTGACGAGGACTTCCGCGCCGACCGCCAGCCGGAATTCACCCAGCTCGACATGGAGATGGCCTTCGTGGACCAGGAGGACGTGATGGCCATGGCCGAAAAGGTCATCGCCGCCATCTGGAAGTCCGCCGGCTACGACATCAAGCTGCCGATCCAGCGCATCACCTGGCAGGACGCCATGGACAAGTACGGTTCCGACAAGCCGGATCTGCGTTTCGGCAATCCGCTGATCGAACTGACCGATTACTTCAAGAACACGCCGTTCCGCGTGTTCCAGGCCCCATACGTCGGCGCGGTGCTCTTCAAGGGTGGCGCGGCCACGCCTCGCCGTCAGTTCGACGCATGGCAGGATTGGGCCAAGCAGCGTGGCGCCAAGGGCCTCGCCTATGTGGTGTTCGCCGAGAACGGCGAACTCAAGGGCCCCGTCGCCAAGAACCTGTCCGAAGAGGAACGCAACGGTCTGAAGGAAGCCGTCGGCGCCGAAGACGGCGACGCCGTGTTCTTCGCAGCCGGTCGCCGCACCTCCTCCCAGGAACTGCTGGGCGCCGTGCGTGTCGAGCTTGCCCGCCGCGCGGGCCTGCTCAAGCCCGACGATTTCGCCTTCACTTGGGTTGTGGACTTCCCGCTGTTCAAGCCGACCGATGACCCGGACGACGACGATGTGGCAGTCGGCCACTCCAAGTGGACCTCCATGCATCACCCGTTCACCATGCCGTCCAAGGATTGGATCGACAAGTTCGACAAGGATCCGGAACACGCCATGTCCGATTCCTACGACATCGTGTGCAACGGCAACGAAATGGGCGGCGGCTCCGTGCGTATCCACCGCGACGACATTCAGGACCGTGTGCTTGACGTGCTTGGCATCACGCCGGAAGAGGCCGCAGACAAGTTCGGCTTCCTGCTTGAGGCATTCAAGTACGGCGCTCCGCCTCACGCCGGCATCGCTCTCGGCTGGGATCGTACCGCCGCAATTCTGGCTGGCGCCGACTCCATCCGCGACGTCATCGCCTTCCCGAAGGCTGGCGGCGGCCGCGATCCGCTGACCGGCGCTCCGGCTCCGATCTCCGCTGAGCAGCGCGCCGAGACCGGTGTCGATTACGATCCGGATGAGGACGAGGACTGATACGGTTTCGCCCATAGATGAATGAAAAATGTCCGAACATCAATGATGCTCGGACATTTTTTATTATTCGCGTTGTCTATTTTCCGTCGCTGTCATTATAGTGGAGCGTGTTTGATTATCCGGCAACCAGAAAGGGTTGAAGCGCGGTATGAAATCGAAAACACAGGACAAGAAGCGACTGAACGCGGTCGGCATGCGCATATGCGCGCTGTTCGCCGTGCTCGCCGTGGTCTTTGCGGCATTCATGACGACCGTTCCGCATGCGCTCGCCTCCGAAACTGGCAATCCGGCCTCGGTCAAGGGCAAGACATATAAAATCGGCACCGACACCACGTTCGCACCGTTCGAATACCGTGAGAACGGCAAGATGACCGGCATCGACATGGAGCTAATCCGAGGCATCGCCAAGGAAGAGGGCTTTAAGGTCGAGATACAGTCGCTGGGATTCAACGCCGCGTTGCAGGCCCTAAGCTCCAACCAGGTGGACGTCGTCATAGCCGGCATGTCCATCACTGACGAGCGTAAAGCCTCCTATGATTTCTCGAATCCGTATTTCCAATCCGGCATCCAGATGGCCGTCGCGGCCAACAACGACGACGTCACCGGCTATAAGGACCTCAAAGGCCGGACGGTTGTGGCGAAAACCGGCTCGGAGGGCGAATCGTACGCCAAACAGCATGCCGACAAGTACGGTTACAAGGTGACTTCCGTCGACCAATCCTCAACCATGTACGAGATGGTCAAATCCGGCAATGCCGTCGCGGTGTTCGACGATTATCCGGTACTGGCATATGGCGTATCGCAGAACAACGGTCTGAAAATCGTGACTCCGAAGGTGCCGCACGGCGAATACGGCATGGCCGTGAACAAAGGCATGAACGCAGATTTGCTGGCCGCCATCAACGATGGATTGAACAAGATGATCGCTTCGGGAGAATACGAGCGAATCGTCGCACAATATCTTGGCAAGCAAGGCGCGAAAGAGCAGACCAAATCGATTTCCGGCATGATCACCGACAATGGCGACGACAGCGCCGAACAACAGAAGGTCGGTTTCCTCGGACTGGTCAAACAGTCGATGCCGGCATTGCTGACGGGCTTGAGGAACACGCTGCTGATCACGTTGCTTTCCTTCGCGATCGCATTGGTGCTCGGCGTCGCGTTCGGCCTGATGAAGGTTTCGGAAAGCAAAATCGCCGCAGGATTGGCCAATGTGTACATCGCGGTGTTCCGCGGCACCCCGATCCTGGTGTGGGCGTTCTTCTTCTACTTCGGCGTGCCCCAGCTCATCGGACATAGCGTGAACATCTGGGTCGCCGGCGCATTGACCTTGTCGCTCAACTCCGGCGCGTACCTGGCGGAAATCGTGCGTGGCGCAGTCCAATCGGTCGATTCCGGACAGATGGAGGGCGCACGTTCGCTGGGACTCAACCACAGGCAGGCCATGCGCCGAGTGATTCTGCCGCAGGCCAGCAAAATCGCCATGCCTTCGATCATCAACCAGCTGGTCATCATGATCAAGGACTCCTCGCTGCTGCTCGCCATCGGCTTCGGTGAGCTGCTGTACCAGGCGCAGCAGCTGTACGCGGCGAACTTCCGCGTAACCGAAACGCTGCTGATCGTCGGCGTCATGTACTTCGTGGCCATCACCATCCTGACGTGGCTGGCCAACATCGTGGACAGGAAGGTGAACCGATGAACGAGAACGACGTGATCATCGACGTCAAGGATCTGCACAAAAGCTACGGGCAGACCGAGGTCATCAAAGGCGTCGACATGACCGTGCGCAAAGGCGAGGTGATCTGCATCATCGGACCGTCCGGCGCCGGCAAATCCACCATATTGCGTTGCCTGAACGGACTCGAACAGGCCACCGGCGGCAAGATCGTGGTCAACGGACACGATTTGACGGACAGCCATGTGAACATCGACCAGGTGCGCGAGCAGGTGGGCATGGTGTTCCAGCATTTCAACCTGTTCAACAACATGAGCGTGATCGACAACATCACCCTCGCACCGAAACTGGTGCATCATGAAACGGATGAGCAGGCCCGCGCGCACGCCATGGAACTGCTGAAAACCGTAGGATTGGCCGAAAAAGCCGACGCCATGCCGAAATCGCTGTCCGGCGGGCAGAAGCAGCGTGTGGCGATCGCGCGCTCGCTGGCGATGAATCCGAAGGTGATGCTGTTCGACGAGGCGACATCCGCGCTCGACCCGGAAATGGTGGGCGATGTGCTCGAAGTGATTCGCGACCTTGCCGCCAAAGGCATGACCATGGTGCTGGTGACCCATGAGATGGGCTTCGCACGCGAAGTGGCCACGAGGGTCATCTTCACCGATGCCGGCGTGATCGAGGAAGCGGGAACCCCTGACGAGATCTTCAACCATCCGAAGAGCGAACGATTGAAGACCTTCCTCTCCAAGGTGCTGTGACATTGCTCCGGCGGCGATCCGTTTGATGAATATGTTCGTCAAACGGTATGAAATGTCTCATATTCCGGACGAAATGATGTGAACGGGCAGTATAGGAAACATGAATTTCGCATTGCTTTCTTATACTGCCCTTTATGTCTGAAATGAAAGAAACCGAAGCGAAGCGTCCCATCATGCCGGACGCGGGAGCGGATAACAGGCCGCTCGTCGAACTGACCCATGTCGAGAAGCATTATGGCGATCTGCATGTGCTCAAGGACATCAACCTCACCGTACGCAAAGGCGAGGTGCTCGTCATCGTCGGACCGTCCGGATCCGGTAAGTCCACGATGTGCCGCACCATCAATCGATTGGAGACCATCGATTCCGGGGATATCCGCATCGACGGCAAGCCGTTGCCGCAGGAAGGCAAGGAACTCGCCAGTCTGCGCGCGGAAGTGGGCATGGTGTTCCAATCGTTCAACCTGTTCGCCAACAAAACCATTTTGGAAAACGTGACATTGGCACCGATCAAGGTGCGCCACATGGACAAGAAGGAAGCCGAGGACCTGGCCATGGATCTGCTGGGCCGCGTCGGCGTGGCCTCGCAGGCCTCCAAAATGCCGTCGCAGCTGTCCGGCGGCCAGCAGCAGCGTGTCGCCATCGCCCGCGCCCTCGCCATGCAGCCGAAGGTCATGCTGTTCGACGAGCCGACGTCCGCTCTCGACCCGGAAATGGTCAACGAAGTGCTTGACGTCATGGTCGAACTCGCCCACGAAGGCATGACCATGCTGTGCGTGACCCACGAGATGGGTTTCGCGCGCAAGGTGGCCGACAAGGTCGTGTTCATGGCCGACGGACAGATTCTCGAACAGAGCACGCCGGACGACTTCTTCGAACATCCGAAGACCGATCGCGCCAAGGACTTCCTGTCGAAGATCCTCACCCACTGAAGTGACGGAACATAACGACAGAAGAAGGAACCTGATATGAAACCACTTTCGATCACGGCGAAACGCATGTTGCGCAGCGCCGTCGCGGCATTCTGCGCGTGCGCGTGCGTGTTCGCGGTATCCGCATGCGGCGCGGACGAAACCGGCAAGATCCGCATCGGCATCAAATTCGACCAGCCTGGCCTGGGCTTCAAGAAGAACGGCACCTACGTCGGCTTCGACGTGGACGTGGCCAAGTACGTGGCCAAGAAACTCGGCTATTCCGAAGACGAGATCGTATGGAAGGAATCGCCGTCCAAGCAGCGTGAGGCTATGCTGCAGAACGGCGATGTCGATTACATCGTCGCATCCTATTCCATCACCGACGAACGCAAGAAGGTCGTCGATTTCGCCGGCCCGTATTTCGTGGCCGGACAGGATCTGCTGGTACGCAAGGACGAAACCGGCATTGACGGACCTAAGGATCTGAACGGCAAGCGGCTGTGCTCCATGACCGGCACCACATCCGCCGTCAACGTCAAGGAGAAGTTCGCCAAGCAGACCCAGCTGATGGAACAGCCCGGCATGGCGGAATGCGCCACCGCGTTGCTTTCCGGCATTGTGGACGCCGCCACCACCGACGACATCATTCTCGCCGGCCTCGCATCCGCCTCACGTGGACGCCTGCGCGTGGTGGGCAAGCCGTTCACCCAGGAGTATTACGGCATCGGTGTCAAGAAGGGCAACACCGAGCTGAAGAACAAAATCAACAACGCCATCACCGATATGATTCAGGACGGTTCTTGGCAAAGGGCCATTTCCGACAACACCAGGGGAGTGGCCTACACGCCGAACGCCAAGTACAATCCGCCGGTGCCGAATGGAAAGGGGAATAAGTGATGGACGGATTCCTCGCGTTGTTCAGCCAATACAACATTCCCGGCGCGTTTCTGGTGAACATCGAGCTGACCCTGTGGTCGGCGTTGTTCTCCACGATTCTGGGCGTCATCCTCGTGATGATGCGCATTTCTCCGATCGCCTCGCTCCGTACCGTTTCCGGTGCCTACGTCGAACTGTTCAAGAACCTGCCGCTGACCATCATCATGGTGTTCATGGTGCTGGGTGCGTACGCGCAGCTGAAGTTCAGCTTCTCCGACACGTTCGCCACCAACTTCTTCTGGCTGGCCGTGACGGGCCTGAGCCTGTACACCGCGGCTTTCGTATGTGAATCGCTGCGCTCCGGCATCAACACCGTGCCGCTTGGTCAAGCCGAGGCCGCCCGCGCGTTGGGCCTGAACTTCATGCAGGCCGCCACTCAGATCATCCTGCCGCAGGCGTTCCGCGGTTCCGTGGCACCGTTGGGCAACACGCTGATCGCATTGCTGAAAAACTCCACCGTCGCGGCGGCGGCATCCGTGGCCACCGAAACCTCGACGATGATGAGCGAAATGATCGAATACCACGCCGACCAAATCGTACCGATCTTCCTGATCTTCGCCTTCGGCTATGTGGTTCTGATCATTCCGATCGGCATGCTGACCACGTATCTGTCCAACAAGCTCGCGGTGAGGAGGTGACGCGACATGGCAAGCAATGAAAGCGCGGTGCTGTTCGACCAGCCTGGTCCGAAGGGCCGCAAAACCATCCGTATCGTCAATTGGATCGCAGGCATCATCTTCGCGGTGGTGGTCGTGCTGATCCTCATGCGTCTGCACAATCCGCCGGACGGCGAGAACCAGCTGAGCTGGGAACTGTGGAAGCCGGCGCTTGACGCCGAAGCATGGACCGACTTCTATTTGCCGGGACTGTGGGCCACGATCCGCGCGTCCGTACTGGCTGTGGTCGGAGCCGTGGTGTTCGGCCTGGCCTTTGGTGTGGGCCGACTGCTGCCGAGCCTGCTGATCCGTACCATTTCCGGCGTGATCGTGGAATTCGCACGAGCCGTCCCCGTTCTGCTGCTCATGATCTTCTTCTGGCGCTGGTTCGCCTTCGCAGGTCTGCCCAGCCCCGCGTATTGGGCGGTGGTGCTCGCGCTTGTGATCTACAACGGATCCGTGGTGGCCGAGCTGGTGCGTTCCGGCGTGGGCAACCTGCCGAACGGCCAGCGTGAGGCCTCGCTCGCCTTGGGATTGACCCGCACGCAGTCGCTGTTGCAGATCGAAGTGCCGCAGGCCATCTACGCCATGCTGCCGGCGGCCGTGACCCAGCTGGTCGTCGTGTTGAAGGACACCGCGCTCGGCTCGATCATCATGTACACTGACCTGCTGCAGGAATCACGTCGACTCGGCTCCATGTATTTCAACATCCTACAGACGCTGGTGGTGGCCGCGGTCGTCTATTTCATCGTCTGCTGGCTGCTAAGCAGGCTGGCCGAATGGCTGCCGTCGCGCATGCAGCAGCATACGGCTGCACCGGCCGAACCGGAACCGGTCGCGCCGATCGCCATCATGGATCCGTCGAACGTGAACCAGATCGCCGTGGCCAAGGAAGGCGTGCCGCTGGGTGGCGCGCAGCGTGTCTACCATGTGCACCATCGCGGCACCAACGCGTCCATCCACCAGTGGCGTCAGACCAGGTACGCCCAAGGCTTCGATGAGACGCATCCGGAAAGCCAGGTCAAATTCGACAAGAATGGACATCCGATCAAGGACAATCCGTTCAAGACGAAGGGCGATGGCAAGGACAAGAACAAGTCCGAAGCCGACGAATAGCACCGGTATCGCATAACACGCGTAGGGGTCGTTTTTCCGCGAAATACGGGGAAGCGGCCCCTTTCGTGTCTACGATGGACTGCACGCATGTGGTCCGTACCAAGCAGGGAGGCTTGACATGGCGGATAAAACCAAGGATGCGAAAAAAGACGACGCCAGAATGTCGTCGATCGCGAAAACGCTGAACAAAGTGGAAGATCGGCTGGAAAAAAGCGAGAATTGCGATTCCGTCGCCGAAGGATTGGCGAACGCCGCCAAAGCGAGCGAACTACTGAGCTCGGTATGGACGTTGCCGCCGACCCAGCTATTGCGATTCCATCACGACACGAAGGTATCGGACATAGATGGCGATTCCACTCCTGGTTTTGACGGCAACAAGGATGATGCCGAACGATTCATATCCATCAGCTCGTCGGAGATCGCCCGTTACCAGCGGCTTATGTACGCCAATGGCGTGAAAGGCTCGCATCGGCGACTGCTGATCGTGCTGCAAGGCATGGACGCGTCAGGCAAAGGCGGCATCGTACGACATGTGTTCAGCCAAGGCGACCCGATGGGCATGCACTATCACGGTTTCGGCGCGCCGAAAGGCGAAGAACTGGACCATGACTATCTGTGGCGCATCAAACGCGAGCTGCCGAACAACGGATGGATCTCCATCTTCGACCGGTCCCATTACGAGGACATCGTCATGCCGCGCATCTACAAAACGCAGCCGGAAGAAGTGTGGCAGGCACGGTACGACGAAATCAACCGATTCGAATCGCAATTGACGGCCGACGGATGCGCCATCATCAAAATCTTCCTCGTGGTCAGCAAAGACGAGCAGAAACGCCACTTCCTGAGCCGTCTCGATGATCCGACCAAATGCTGGAAGTTCGATCCGAGCGACCTTGAGGCGCGCGCCCGCTGGGACGACTACATGGCTGCATGGCAGGATGTGTTCCTGCGCACCAGCACCGAGCAGGCGCCGTGGTATCTGGTGCCTGCCGACAATCGTTGGTATTCGAGGGCCGTCGTCTCCGAGCTGCTGCGCAACACGCTCAAGAACATGAACATGATCTGGCCGCCGCTCGAAGTCGACGCCGACGAGATGCGCCGTCAGTTGGACACGCTGTAGTCGAAGAAGACAACCTCGCCGCTGGATTGTGTGGTGTCCAGGTCGACGGTTCCGGTGATGGCCCAATCGTGGTCGCCATCGGAATCGTCGATGATCTGCCGCACCTTCCAGGAATGCTCGCTGTTCTCCTTGCTTTCGTCGAGGATGAACAGCTCGCCGCTGCGTGCCTTCGCGTCGATGTTGACGTATTCGTGCTCGTCGTAGTAATCGTCGAGCGTGTC